>Ga0157374_10000448_pt1 | contig 37472 bp, 29 predicted proteins | sample M25metaG_FD_115308 | JGI IMG/M metagenome (GOLD analysis project Ga0157374, IMG submission 115308) | Miscanthus rhizosphere microbial communities from Kellogg Biological Station, Michigan, USA - M2-5 metaG | ecosystem: Host-associated > Plants > Roots > Rhizosphere > Soil | place: USA: Michigan...
ACTCGAAGTTTGTTCGTGCCTTCTACAAAAGGCGTCATCCATCGAAGACCGGCGGCAGGAAAATTCTGACTGTTGCGTGTGCGGGAGCCGAGGGACTTGCCGTTCAGGAAAAGCTCGGCAATTTCGCAGTTGGAGTACACCTTGACCATCTTCGGCTCGCCGGGTGCTCCCCACCGGATTGGCCACGTGTGGCCATAGATGTGGGCCATGGGGACGTCAGACCAATAGGACTGGAAGACGAAGTAAGACTCCTTCTTTTGCATATCGCGAGTGACGAGTCCCTTTTGATTGACGCGTGGGACAGGATTCTCCACGCGAAGGGGCGTAGTGAAGTCCTTGAACACCCACTGTGCAGATCCGGCAAACCAGTCGAGGGTCTCCTGAACCTTGAGGTGCCAGTCGAAGAGGTTGCAGGCGTAGGTCTCTGACCAGTCCCCATCGCGGGAGACGCGAGCCTCGCCGCCACTCTTGAGATAGGCCATGCCGCGTTCGTCCGTGCCGTGGCCGGTGGCGATCTGGGCTAGCGCCTTGTCCGGGTCTTCGGAGTGGCGGCCGGCATGGCTGTCCGCTCCCCACTCAGCGTGAAAGAGGTGCTTAACGCGTTCCCGCTGAGTCTCAAGCGACTTCTGATACTCGGGGTATGTCCCGCTGTACCAGCCAGCCCAGATGGAGGGGGAGTAGACGTCGGGAATGTCGCGGCAGAAGTCGCAGCGGCGGATCGTAGTCATGCGCGAGGGATCGAGCTGATGGGCAAGATCGCGAAGTTCGGTAAGGTAAGCGCGGATTTTTTCCTGGTTGATCTCAGGGTACTCGGTTGGCCAGTCGTTCTCGTTGCCCAGGCCCCAGAGGAGCACGCTTGGATGGTTGTAGTGCTGCGAGATCATGTTGCGCAGGGTGCGGCGGCCCATCTCCTGGAAGGTGTCGTTACCTATCCCGCCGCGGCACCAGGGGATCTCCTCCCAGACGAGTAGCCCGAGGCGATCGCAAAGGTCAAGCACACGACGGGATTGCTGGTAGTGGGCGAGACGGATGAAGTTCGCACCCATATCCTTAATCAGGCGCATCTCCTGCTCAAGCAGGTCGTCGGACATGGCAGCGGCGTAATCTGCATGGTCTTCGTGACGGTGAGTTCCGCGTAGAAGCAGCCTCTCGCCGTTTAGTTTAAAGGGGCCACGGTCAACCCATTCAGTGTGCCGGATCCCGAAGGTTTCTCGGGCCAGGTATTTGCCGGCGGAAGTAGTAATGCTGATGCGGCACTGGTAGAGGTTAGGAGCGGCAGGACTCCAGAGTTGCGGAGCGTCAAGCATAAACGCGGTAAGAGACTTTGTGCCCGTCCACGAAGGAAGAGATCGCTTTGCCGTGTGAACCGAGGCACCCTTCGCGTCGAGAATTTCAATGTCGATAGCGATAGAGCCCGTGGCATTGGTCGGGGTGTACAGTGAGGCGACTACCTCAACTTTGGCAGGAGATTTTGGCGTCGAGAGATTGGTTTTGATATGAACCGTCTCGATCGATACCGATGGGACGTAGACGAGGTTCACATGCCGATACATGCCCCCATAGAGAGTGAAGTCGCTCAGGTCCGACGGCATGCGATCGAGATCGCGGGAGTTATCGCAGAGGATTGCGAGTGGAATTCCGTCAGTCGTTTTCTTCCTTTTGGGGGCCAGCGTCTGTGGGGGTAGTTTCGCAACGGCGTCGGTGATGTCGAAGACGAACTCATCATAGCCTCCGATGTGTTTGCCGACGAGAGTATCGCCCACGTGTACCGTCGTATCCTGACCGGTACCTTCGAAGTGCAGGAGCGTACGTCCGTTCGGATACGGATTCGCGATAAGGACGTGGGTGCGGTACCAGCCGGGTCCGTGATACGCGGGAACATCCGGGTCGCAACCATCGTAGGCATTAAAACAATGAGGCATCGTAACAGTGGCGAAGGGAGCGACCTCATCGCTGTGCCACACCTCCCACGGACCGCCCAGTGACCCCTGAAAGTACTCCCATCCAGAGGAGAGACGGTGGCTGTTTGTTTCGGCGGTCTCACCATTGTCTGCGGCTAGCCGAGCAAGCGAGGCGCCGAGGGATGAGTTCGAAAGAAGAGAGGCGGCGGTGGCCGCAGAGGCGCTGGCTTTTAGAAACTGTCTGCGAGTGGGCATGTAAGGGCGAAGACTCCAATGCTCTACCGTTGGTATGGGAAAGACGCTCAGCCAGGAGGACGATCTACGGCATATAATTCAGACCGTCTACAAAATGAATGGCTTCCAGTGATATAAAGACTCGTCCTTGTTGATGTCAAGCAACGAGGACGCGAACGAAGAGGTAAAGTGGTGCAGATTTCACTCTGCAAAATCGTTTGATTGCCGTACTGCACTTGATGCCTGTACTGAAAGATCGGGACGCCCAGATGCCAACGCCACCAACGCACACGTTCACATTTACTCGAAAGCAGAGCGCTTCAAATAAGACTCCGCGCCAGATCAATCGCAACCTGGTGTTCAATCTGATTCGTACGCGCCAGCCGATCTCGCGCGCCGACCTCGCGCGAGTCTCCGGCCTACAGCGCAGCACGATTTCGCTGATCGTCGAGGACCTGATTCATGAGCGGTGGGTGCTGGAGGGTTCAACGGGCCGTCTTCCCCGAGGCCGTCGGCCAACATTTTTGGAACTGAACCATCAGCGTGCGGTGATTGCGCTGGATATTCACCCTGCGCAGACAACAGTTGCGGTAGCAGACCTTGGCGGCAGGATAGTGGCTCAGAACGTTGTCGCCTTGCCGAGCGATCCGAACAAAGCCATCACATCGATTGTTGCCGCAATCCGCAAGCTGATTGCAGACCATTCCGACAAATCGTTCGACGGCGTCGGCATCAGTCTTCCGGGGAGAGCCGATCCGCAACTGAAGAAACCGATCTTCGCTCCGAACGTAAACTGGCCTGTTCAAAGCATCAAGTCCAAGATCCATCGCGCGACCGGGCTTCGCGTAGAGATCGATAACGTCGCGAATGCCTGTGCTCTCTCCGAAGTTTGGTTTGGCGATAGCGACGGAGTCCAGGACCTGGTGGTCGTGAACGTCTCAGAAGGCATTGGAACAGGCATCTTCTCGAACGGTCGCCTTCTTCGCGGAGCAAATGGAATGGCGGGGGAGTTTGGCCACGTTGAGATGGAGCAAGACGGCCATCCATGCGGCTGCGGCGGAAGGGGCTGCTGGGAGACGGTGGCATCGAATCGTGCAGGACTGCGCTACTATCGCGAGATCACCGGCAATGGCGGCCCTCAGAGCTTCACCGCGCTAGTAAAGATGGCCCAAGCCGACGACAAGAATGCCATTCTTGCCCTGGAGAAGATGTCCAGCTTCCTTGGGCGCGGCCTTCGTATGATTGCATCGGCTCTCGCGCCCAGCGAGATCATCATCGTGGGAGACATAACCAGCGCATGGCATCTGTTTGGTCCGAAGATTGAAGCTGAGTTGAAACACAATGCATTTTCCAAGGCTCCAAAGCTTCGTCCCTCATTTGAGGGCAATACCGCGAGACTGCGCAGTGCAGTCGCGCTCGTCATGAACCAGGGTCTCAATTAATAATCGAAAGGATTACGTCGTCCATGCTTTTTGCCGATCTTCGATCGCCCCGTCCGTCTCTGTTTGAGAAAAAGGCTCTTCGCCGTGCTGGAGCGCTTGGCCTTGTTGCGTTCAGTCTGCTGGGCTCGAGCGCTGTGACACTGGCCCAAAACAAACCTGTTCCGGATTCGAAGAACTCAGGCAGCGCGCCGGATGACCCCGGTCCATTGGCGACCGACCTCTCCTCGGAGATTAAGCCGAAGGCGATCCAGGCGGTTATCAAGAAAGTTGCCGACTGGCAACTGAAGGAGGCACAGCCGAGCTTCAACCGGCTGTGGACCTACGCTGCGATGTACGACGGCCTGCTGGCTGCATCGGATGCGACTGGCATCCCGACCTATCGCGACGCTGTACTGAAGTACTCCGAAGAAGAGAAGTGGCTTCTGATTGACAATCGCTTTCCGCATGCTGACGACGAGGCGATGGGCAAGTCGTACATGTATCTCTACCTCCGCGATCCAAAAGGAGCGCGCAAGCCGATTCGGATGGCAAACACCAAGGATGTGATGGATCGTCTCGTCGTACGCCCGGATGACCCGGCGAAGTTGGTCTGGTGGTGGTGTGACGCGTTGTACATGGCTCCGCCGGTGCTGTCGCAGATGTATAAGGCGACAGGCGACAAGAAGTATCTCGAGTACATGGACAAGGAGTGGTGGCAGACCTCGGCGAAGCTCTATAGTCCAACCGACCATCTCTACTTCCGCGACGATCGCTACTTGACCCAGAAGCAGGCCAACGGCAAAAGCCTTTACTGGTCGCGGGGTAACGGATGGGTGCTCGGAGGCTTGGTGAAGGTACTGGAGATCATGCCGAAGGACTATCCGACGCGACCAAAGTATGTGCAGCAGTTCAAGGAGATGGCGGAGGAAGTAAAGAACATCCAGGGTGAAGATGGCCTGTGGCGCTCAGGGCTTCTGGATCCGGGAGCGTATGACCTACCTGAGGTCTCGGGATCGGCGTTCTTCACCTATGCGATTGCGTATGGCATCAACGAACACATTCTTGATCGCAAGACGTATCTTCCTGTAGTCCAGAAGTCATGGCCGGCAATGCTGAAGCACATCTATGCTGACGGTCGGTTAGGTTCGATTCAGCCGGTCGATGGTCAGCCGGGTAAGTTCAAGGCATCCTCCAGCCATGTGTACGGTGTCGGTGGCTTCCTGATGGCGGGTTACCAGATGAACCGTTTGGCCGGCGGCAAGTAGTCTAGCTCAAAACAAAGAGAGCCGTTGCGAAGGATTGCAGCGGCTCTTTTGCATTTCGGCGAAGCCTACGAGATCCACAGTAAGGGCTGACGGATCGGGAAGTTGCGGATTACTTCAGGAACGCTCGGATCAGGATTGAGGCGCCTCCACACGGTAAGGTACTCCGGTTTGTCGTAAGCAATGCCTGCGAAGAGCAATGCGGGGTTGCGGACAGGGAAGTCGTCCCAATGCTCGACGTCGTGCGTATAAGGCCACTTCGACTTGTCATCGATAAAGGGCACCATGAACTCCATCATCTTCGCGAGGCCGCGGCCGTCGGGCGTCGAAAAGGGCCAAAGCTCTTCTTGCCTTGTGGAAAGACTCTGCGCGATACCGCAAAGCACATCCATGTCAAAGAGCGAGTAACTGTATGGTTTGGTTCGTGCCAGTTCCAGCGGAAGGCTGCCGTCGGGAGCAATCTGCTTCGGAATAAGCACTGTCCGGAATCGGTTGCGGCACCAATCCATGACCTCGTTGTTGCCGGTGAAGCGAGCAAACTCCCCTGCCTGGAGCACCCAGCACGTGCCGTGGTTGTTCTCGGCGTCTCGTTCCTCCTGCCCATTCTTTGACGTGCGCATCCACTCGAGATACTCCGCGAACCAGCGAAGCGTTTCGCGTCCGTATTTCAGCGCACTGGCATTGTTCAGTAGCGTGGCGGCGCGCGCAACCTCGACAAGGTGCAGTGTGTCGATGATGCCGATTCCGCGACCCTTGTTGACTCCCAAGATCGCCTGAGCATACTGCAGGTTTGGGTTCATCTTCGTGGCGGGATCGACGAACCATGCCCGCAGGTGCCGGTCGGCGTGTTCAGCGTACTTCTTTTGCCGAGTGAGCAACCATGCGGCGGTAAGCGCGGGAACAATCACGCTGAACCGAACCATGGCCTCGCGATGGCCGTTGAAGTTCGCGGGGTTCGTCTCACCGTCCCGACGAATGTATGGTCCGCCAGGGTTCTTTGGATCGGGCCACCAGTAGTCGCCCTCGGAGTAAAAGTCGTGCGGCCCGCCGGGGCTGCGTTCAGAATGTGAAGCTGTGACGGTAATGGCGGGATCGGCGAGGTATTTGTCGGCGGCGCTGAGAATTCTGTTGCGGTCGGTGGAGGCGACTAGTTCATAAGTTCCCTTAATCGGCGCGGCCCAAGCTTCTAAATGGTGAACCGAAGCTACGGACGCTGCGGTCAGCGCGCAGAACTCTCTCCGCGAGAAAGTCTTCATTTCAGGTGTAACTCCTGTGGCCGCTCATAACCGATGCAGCACTGATCGAATCATATCTGTCGCTCTGAGGAGTGGTACGGAGGCATCTCAGAATGAGAAATTTACCGGCAATTTGTTCTATATTCTTGACGAAATGAATGACCATTCAGTATGCTTCACCCGCGATCAACATTCGCTCTGAAGGGGGACAAGACATCCGCATGCCAATCAGTGCAACGCCCGTGCCGAGCAGAACCATTCGCAAGGTGGCCGTGCTCGGCGCCGGAACTATGGGATCGCGGATTGCGGCGCATATTGCGAACGCGGGCCTGCCGGTAGTTCTTCTCGACATCGTTTGCCCCGGATCGGTTTCAGACGCTTCTAAACAGGAAAGGGACAAGATCGTTCTCGCAGCGATTGATGGCCTGAAAAGGTCGAAACCGGCTGCTTTTTATGCGGTGGATTCGGCGCGGTTGATAACGCCCGGCAATTTCGACGATGACATGGGCATGATCGCCGACTGTGACTGGATCCTCGAGGCTGTCGCCGAGGACCTCGAGATCAAGCATTCACTCTATGCCAAGGTGATGCAGCATCGCCGGGCTGACGCAATCCTCACGAGCAACACAAGCGGTCTTCCCATTGCGAGTCTCGCTGAGGCACTTCCACCTGAGGCGAAGACTCTGTTCTTCGGTACGCATTTTTTCAATCCACCTCGGTATATGCGTTTGCTGGAGATCATTCCTCTGCCCGAGACCACCCCGGATGCGATAGCGACGATTGCGCACTTTTGCGATCAGAGACTCGGCAAGGCAATTGTGCATTCGCGTGATACGCCAAATTTCATTGCGAATCGCATTGGAACCTTCTCTATGGGAAATGCGATCCGGTTGATGCAGGAGCAGGGACTCTCGATCGAGGAGGTCGACGCGCTGACTGGATCGGCTTTGGGATGGCCGAAGACAGGAACCTTTCGCTTGGGAGACCTGGTTGGTGTCGATGTGCTGGCTCATGTGGCGCGCAACTTCGAATCGAAAGCTGCCGGCATCGGCGATGAGCGTTCGGACGTTAAATTGCCAGGATTCATCACCACTTTGTTGGAGAAGAAGTGGATAGGCGACAAGGTGGGGCAGGGCTTTTACAAGAAGGAAGGAAAAGACGCTGAAGGAAGAGACTTGCGCAATGTGCTCGATTGGCAGACGCTGGACTATCGTCCCGCGTCGCGGCCCAAGTTCCCGGCCCTCGAGATGGCCAAGAACGTTGAGTCGACACCAGCACGTGTCGCACAGTTGTTGCACGCCGACGGGGGCACTGACAAAGCGGCGCGATTCTACTGGCCTCTGCTTACCGAGCTGTTCACCTATGCCGCGAATCGCGTCTCAAATGATGGGAGACAGCCTGCGGCGAACATCGTCGAGGTAGATACTGCCATGCGGACCGGCTTCAACTGGGAGCTCGGTCCTTTTGAGCTCTTCGATGCTGCTGGGGTACGCGCAACAACGGACAAGATGCGCGCAGCTGGCGCGCCAATCGCGCCAAACGTAGAAAAGCTGTTGTCCTGGGGGGAAAAGAACGGTGCAGTGAACCCCAGTTGGTATAAGGATGACCCTGCGGCCGCAAGTGGGCGAAGCTACTTTGACCCATTCACCGCCAGTTACAAACCGGTTCCAGTCGCTGAAGGCGTCACCTCTATCGCAACGATCAAGAAAGCACGCGGTGTTGTAAAAAAGAACGCTGGAGCGTCGCTTGTCGATCTCGGTGATGGCATCGCGGCGATAGAACTGCACTCAAAGATGAATGCATTGGGCGGGGACATCGTTACGCTGATTACGCAAACTCTCAAACCCGCGAGCGAGCACGTTGGCAACTTTGAGGCATTCGTCATTACGGGCGATTCGACGAACTTTTCCGTAGGCGCAAACCTGATGCAGCTACTGCTATCTGTCCAGGAGCAGGAATGGGACGAAGTGGAGTTGATGGTTCGGAGTTTCCAGAACATGACGCAGGCGATCAAATTTTGCCCGCGGCCCGTCGTTGTGGCTCCATATGGCATGTGCCTCGGTGGAGGGGTCGAGATCAGCATGCATGCCGCAGCGCGTCAGGCGCACGCGGAACTCTATATGGGGCTTGTCGAGGCAGGTGTTGGACTAATCCCCGGCGGTGGCGGTTGCAAGGAGATGGTGCTGCGTTCAATTGAAGCCGGATCCAGCATTCGCCCTGATGCGCGGGGCGAGGGCGTGGAGATTTTCGAGGCGATCAAGAAGAACTTTGAGACCGTTGCCAAGGCCACGGTATCGACCAGCGCTGCGGAGGCGCGGGGTCTTGGGTTTCTGCACCGCTCGGACGGAATTACCGTGAATAGAGATCGACTTGTGACGGACGCGAAGTTGCGCGCGCGCGTGCTTGCCGACGCGGGCTACACAGCACCCATGCCCCGTACGGACATTCCCGCTCCTGGTGAATCAGTACTCGCCACCTTGAAGCTGGCGGTGTGGACTATGCGCGAGGGTCAGTACATTTCCGACCATGACGTAAAGGTGGCTAATTGGGCCGCTTTTATCCTCACAGGGGGCAAGGTCGCCCCCGGCACGCCGGTTAGCGAGCAATATTTGCTCGATCTCGAACGCGAAGCATTCATCTCGCTCTGTGGAGAGAAGAAAACGCAGGAGCGCATTGCCTTCACACTCAAGACCGGGAAGCCCCTTAGAAATTAGAAGGAAGGAAGCATCATGAACAACGAAGTCGTCATCGCATCCGCAGTTCGTACTCCGGTTGGGAAGGCACCACGCGGCACGCTTCGCACAACACGCCCCGATGATCTTGCGGCCTTCGCGATCACGGGTGCGCTGGAACGTCTGCCACAACTCGATAAGTCCGAAGTGGAAGATGTGATTCTTGGGTGTGCGATGCCCGAGGCTGAACAGGGGATGAACGTCGCGCGGGTCGCAAGCTTTCGCGCCGGCCTTCCCGTGACCGCCTCGGCGATGACGATCAACCGCTACTGCGCATCCGGCCTGCAGTCGATTGCACTGGCCGCCGATCGCATACGTGGAGGCAGCGCGGATGTGATCATCGCCGGTGGAACGGAGAGCATGTCGTATGTGCCCTTTGGAGGCAACAAGATCTCCGTCAATCCATGGCTCGTAGACAACTATCCCGGTTCTTACATGTCCATGGGACTGACGGCGGAACGAGTGGCAACTCACTACGGCATCACTCGAGAGGCAATGGACGAGTTCTCATACCAGAGCCACCAGAAGGCACTCGCCGCAATTCAGTCTGGCAAATTCGACGACGAGATCGTCCCTGTTCCGGTAACGGCGACGAGCATGAACGGCAAAGGAAAGGCAGCGGCAGTAGAGTCGACCTTCAAGATGGATGAAGGGCCGCGAGCTGATACCTCTCTCGAAGCACTCGCGAAGCTGAAGCCCGTCTTTCATGCGAAAGGAACCATAACGGCTGGCAATTCTTCACAAACCTCGGATGGTGCCGCAGCCGCCGTAGTGATGTCTATCGAAAGGGCGAGATCTCTCGGGATCAAGCCAATGGCGAAGTTCATCGCATTTGCCTACGCGGGTTGCGATCCCGAGGAGATGGGCATCGGTCCAATCCACGCCATCCCAAAGGCACTCAAGCTTGCAGGACTCGCACTCGATGAGATTGATGTGATTGAACTCAACGAAGCATTCGCTGCGCAGTCGCTCGCTGTTATCAAGGTACTTGGCATCGATCCCGCCAAGCTGAACCTCAACGGAGGAGCAATCGCTCTGGGGCATCCGCTGGGTTGTACTGGAGCCAAACTCACCGCAACTCTTCTGCGCGAGATGCTACGTCGCAATGCGAAGTATGGAATGGTAACGATGTGTGTGGGCGGAGGTATGGGCGCCGCTGGAATCTTTGAATCCACTAACTAAAGTTAAAACTAGGAGCAGCACCATGGCCACAATGACGACTCCATCACCCACCGAAAAGAAGATCACCCCCGGCGGAAGCTTCCTCATCTCCACTCCCACTCCCACCGACTGCTTCTTCCCGGAGGACTTTACCGAAGAACATCGCCAGATCGCGCAGACAACGGCCGAGTTTGCGTTGAACGAGATCGTCCCTGTCTCTGACGAGATCGAAGCCAAGGACTTCTCCGTCACGCGTCGACTGATCAAGCAGGCGAGTGATCTAGGACTGACCTCGGTGGACATTCCTGAAGAATATGGCGGCCTGGAGATGGACAAAGTAACTTCTGCGATCATCGCGGACAACATCGCCAAGCAAGGCAGCTTTTCCGTCGCCTTCTCTGCGCATGTCGGCATTGGCACCTTGCCGATCGTCTGGTACGGGACAGCCGAGCAGAAGAAGAAGTATCTCCCAAAACTAGCAAGCGGCGAGTTCATCGGTGCATACGCACTGTCGGAATCCACCTCCGGATCTGATGCGGTGAACGCGCGAACTCGCGCCATCTTATCTGAGGATGGCCAGAGCTACACTCTCAACGGCGAAAAGATGTGGATCACCAACGCGGGGTTCGCTGATATATTCACCATCTTCGCGAAATGCGAAGTGAAGGAAGGCAAGGACGCCGGCAAAGAGCGGCTAACAGCATTTCTCGTAGAAAAGGGAACTCCGGGTTTCACCATCGGTAAGGAAGAGCACAAACTCGGTATCCGTGGAAGCTCCACGTGCCCTCTCATCTTGGCTGATTGCATGATACCTGCGTCGAATCTGCTCGGAGAAGTGGGCAAGGGACATCACATTGCTTTTAACATCCTCAACGTCGGCCGCTACAAGCTTGGCAACGCAGCCGTAGGAGCGTCGCGCATGTGCCTCGCAAACGGTATTCGCTACGCTAAAGACCGAAAAGCGTTCGGCAAATCAATCTCTGACTTTGGGCTGATCCAGGAAAAGCTGGCCGATTGTGCGGTCGGCACCTTCGTAGGCGAGGCGCTGACCTATCGCACGGTCGGAATGATCGACACGGCATTAGCCGGCGTCGATAAGCACGACACTGCGGCGATTCAGAAGGTAATTGAGGGCTACGCCGTTGAGTGCTCAATCGTAAAGGTGTGGGACTCCGAGATGCTCGACCGTGTCGTAGACGACGTGCTGCAGATCTACGCTGGATACGGCTATGTCGAGGAATATCCGGCGGAGCGCGCCTATCGTGACTCGCGAATCAATCGCATCTTCGAGGGCACGAACGAGATTAATCGTCTCATCATCACAGGTTGGCTGATGAAGTCGGCTATGAGTGGCAGGCTTGCCCTGATGCCCGCGATTAAGGAATTGATGGATGAGGTGATGGCTGGGCCCATGGATAAGGAAGATCGCGAAGGCCCGCTGGACGAGGAGTACGCGCTGCTTGCAAACGCGAAAAAACTGGGTCTCTTTACCGCAGGTGCCGCAACACAAAAGTACATGCAACAGCTCGCGGACCAGCAGGAAGTGATGGGAGCCATCGCCGACATGATCATCGAGGTGTTTGCGATGGAGTCTGCGATTCTTCGCGCCGAGAAGCTCTCTGCAAAAGGCTCGGCCGAGATCCCCGTGGCAATGGCCCGCATCTATGCTTCTGTTGCGATGGACAAGATCGAACTGGCTGCTCGTCGTGTAATTGCGACTGTTGCCGAGGGAGACATGCTCCGCACACAGCTCTCGATCCTGCGGAGACTCGCGAAGCACGATCCGGCCGACACGATCACTCTGCGACGGCAGGTAGCGCAGCATGTGATTCGAGCAGGGAAGTATGCGTTGTAACTGATCAGGGTGTCCTTTGTAGCGTTCCTTGAACATCCCACAAAAGTGCCATGCCGATTACCCCATTCGGCTGTCCGTTTGCATTGCCTTTTGAATGCACGCCTGCAACCATTGTGCGGAATGCCCATGGTTACACATCATATTTCGCGTCGCAGAGTTCGCGCAGGGTTATCGTCTCTCGGGAAGACGCTTTTGCTTTTCGGCTTTGTCGTACCCTCCCTGTACGCACAACGTATCGCCGTTCCGGCGCGCACAATCAATGCTACGGGGGAGATACCCGAGGCCGTAGACGCGGGGCCCCTACCGGTCTCTCAGCCCATGCATCTGACGCTTCGCCTCGAGCCAACTCCTGATCGCCAAGCGGCCCTCGACCAGCTACTCACAGCACAGACTTCGCCTTCATCATCTTCCTACCATCACTGGCTCACCCCGCAGCAGTTCGCCGCCACCTACGGCGCCACGGATGATCAGATTACGGCGACGACATCATGGCTTCAGTCGCAAGGATTGATGGTAGATGGTGTCTCGAAGACAAAGACCCGAATCACCGCCTCGGGTACCGCGGATCAGGTGCAGCGCGCCTTCGCGGTTACGCTGCGCAGCTACGCAGTGTCCGGCGCTCAGCACTATGCAAGCAGTGTCAGACCCTCCATGCCGCAGGAGGTATCGTCAAGCATAGCCGAGGTCTCTGGCCTTGACGACATGCCGCCGACCGCCAATGTCACAGTAGCTGCGGTCTCAGCACGAGGGTTAACGACCGTCGTTTCGGACAACGCAACCAACACGCTCGATGCGGTCGCGGCAGCGATTGATGCCAACGCATCGCCCATTCTTGCGCTGACGACAGCCGATTGCACTGGGTCTATAAGCCCGGCCGATTACCAGGCATACCGCGCACTCTTTCGCCAAGCCGGCGCGCAGGGCATAACAGTTGTCACATCCAGTACCTGCGATTCGTCGGCCCTAGGCCCTTGGACGGGGAATCTCACCGACGCTACTGCGCTTCTGACAGCGCCAACACCATCGCCACTCATTGCCTCCGAATCTCGTCCCGGATGGCAGAGCGCTCCAGGCCTCCCCGACGACGCTCTTCGCCACGCACCTGATCTGTTAACGAGCTCCGTGGAGGATTTCACTCATACCATGGCGACAATCCTTCAGCAGAGCGATGGTAGGCAGGGCAACATCAATGCGACTCTCTACTCATTGGCGTCCACGCCTGATCTGTACACACAACCTGACGGTTCGAGTGGCACCTGGGAACCAGCAACGGGGTTGGGTACTGTCGATCTCAAGACTCTTGCCAAAGTGTTTCCCCGCGCCACGGGTTCGATCAGCACAACGACGTCACTCGTCGCTGATCAGTATGCGGTTGGTTATGGCACCCCGATTACCTTGAAATCTGTTGTCACGCCTTCAACCTACGCAACCGCTGGACCAGGCGGTACGGTCACTTTTACCAGCGCATCAGGAACCATCGGCTCCGCGCAGTTGAACAACGGCACCGCTACTTTCACGGTCAGTAATCTTGCTGTAGGAACTTACGCTGTCACGGCGAACTATTCAGGCGACGGAAACTACGCACCAAGTACCAGCACGAGCAGCGTCGTCATTACGGTCAGCATCGTCAATGCAACCCTGGCTGCGACAATCGCCCCACAAAAAGATGTTCCATATGGCAGCACTGCCACGGTAACTGCTACGGTTGCGCTCCCTAACTCCTCTGCAGCTCCCAGTGGCACGGTCTCGGCGCAGATTCAGGGCATCACTGGAGCGCTCTACACGGCCACGCTTTCCCCCAATCCCGGCGGAAACACGGCAACCGCCAACATCAACATTGATGCACCTCCTCCGCAGAGCACGGGATCCTACAATGTCCAGACAACCTGTGCAGGCAATCAGAACTTCCAGTGCCAGACGCCGGTAAACCTCACCTTTACGACGGCAAAAGGCAACACGACAACCACACTCGGCGTAACTCCGGCCTCTCCGCAGGCGGGCCAGCCCGTTACTCTGACTGCCACAATCAACAACAACGGCAACGGTAAGCTTACCTACAGCTTCTCCGGGAACGTTACGTTTTACGACAACGGGGTATTGCTCGCGACCGCTCCTGTGGCGACAAACGTGGCCACCATCAGCAAGTCGCTCTCGGGCAACATAGCGCACAGCATTGTCGCCAAGTACGCCGGCGATGCCAATTGGAATCCGAGCACCTCGGTGCCTCAGGCGGTTCAGCCGACCTTGTTACCTTCCACGCTTACGCTGACCTCAAACACGACAGTAACCCTTGCCGGCGTAAATCTGGTCTTCACGGCGACGGTCTTCACCACGGCCACGAACTCCGTAGGGCCCACCGGTAACGTGACCTTCTACGACACCTTCAACGGTTCAGTTGTTCAACTTGGCACGCCCACGCCGTTGACGCCGAACGGACCAAACCAGTCCATCGCGATCTTCACAACGACTGGTCTGCTGGCCGGAACGCATAGCGTGTATGCGATATATAGTGGCGATGCAAACTTTAGCACCGCTACTGCATCCACTCTTGCGATTACGCTGTCAGACTTCAACCTAACCAATGTTCCACAGACACTGACTCTGAAGGCCGGTCAAACCGGCAAGGTAGTCATGTTGGTCGGCAGGGTAGGTGGTTTCACCGGTACGGTCACCTTTGGATGTACTCCGCCCACCAATACGGAGACGACGTGCTCGTTCAATCCCGTCACTCTTACAGGCGGCGGAACCACAACCATGACGATCACGACCACTGCTGCCACTACGACGCCGACCACAACCACGCCAAAAGCTCATCTCGATTCGCAATGGAATTTCTTCGGAGGAGCTGCTCTCGCGACGCTCGTGTGGATTACTGTGCCGCGCCGTCGCCGCATGCTTTCGCAATTGGTTCTCGCACTCGCCGCCGTCTGTGTCACGGCAAACATCGGATGCGGGGCAGGGACGACGGCCACCACTGATCCGGCTGCCGTGACGGACCCAGGTACTCCACTTGGTACCCAAGTTTTTACCCTGACGGTTGCCGGCAGTGACGGCGTGAACACGGTAAGGCATACCTATCAGTATCAGGTCACTATTCAATAAAGAATGGTGCGTCCCGCCGTAAACAACCGGCGTCTATCAGGGCAGACTTGACGGTCCATCGAAACCTTTTCGTCCGCGTAGGGTCTATACAACGTAATTCTCCTAGGAAATCGGGCGGTCGGCTATGCTGCTGCTTGTGGAAGTCTCATAGGTGCACTGTAAACTGTAAACACAGGTTTGTTTCGAGCAGAAAATGTCTATCTACAGTCGTCTGGCCCCTAGTCTTCTAGTTCCTGCCCTCGCATTGTTCGGGTCGAACTCTTTTGCGCACGCTGCGCCACAAAGCCGCATCAACCGCTCCGTCAACGACTCAGATCGTGCAGCCGTACACGAGACGATTCCTTTGCGGGCCAGACGCGCCACAGATATAGGTGAGACGCCTGCCGGGCGCATGCTTTCATCGGTCAGCCTTCATTTCAATATGACGGCTGCGCAGCAGGCCGATCTGAACCAGCTTCTTGTGGACCAGCAAAATCCTGCTTCGCCTTATTACCATCAATGGCTAACGCCGGAACAGTTTGGTGCGCGGTTCGGCCTCTCGGCGTCCGATCTTTCCACCGTTAAATCTTGGCTGTCCAACCACGGGCTTATGATCGGCCCAGTCGCCCCCAGCCTCAACTACATCACGGTCAGCGGAACGGTCGCACAAATCGAAAGTGCCTTTGGAACCAGTATCCACAGCTTCTCGGAGAATGGACAATCGCACATATCCAACATTACCGATCCGACCCTACCTTCCGTGATCGCCGGTATTGTCGGAGACATCTCTGGTCTCAACGACTTCAAGCTGAGATCTCGCGCTGCGGTGCGTCCGCAGTTCACATCCTCCATCAGTGGCGGCCACTACATGGCACCCGGAGATCTGTTCTCCATCTATGACATCAATCCGCTGATTCAAAGTGGAATCAAGGGTGATGGTGTTACGGTCGCGGTCATGGGACAGACAGACATCAGCACCACCGATGTCGATGCATTCCGCAGTGCTTCTGGATTGCCAGCGCGCACTTCAGCGAACTTCACGATTAGACTAATCCCCGGGCCCGATCCGGGTACAGTCTCCGGCGATGTTGATGAAGCGCAGCTTGATGTTGAATGGGCTAACGCAACCGCTCCCAATTCGAACATCCTTTACGTCAACTCCGGCACCAACAATGGTGTTATGGATTCGCTAATTTACACCATTACCAATCGCCTCGCGCCTATTATTTCAATCAGCTACGGCGCTTGCGAAGTCGCATGGGGACAATCGAATCTCAACACCTTTAATCAGTACTTCCAGCAGGCCAATGCGCAGGGCATGACCATCGTCGGCCCCGCAGGCGACTCCGGCGCCACAGATTGCGACTACCAGTTGGCCAGTGCTACGCAAGGGCTCGCGGTGGACTTTCCCGCCAGCTCTCCCTTCGTCACGGCGGCGGGTGGAACGATGTTCAATGAAGGTTCCGGGACCTATTGGGGCGGAACGAACAACAATTACTCGGGCTCCGCCCTCGGCTATATCCCCGAGACAGTCTGGAATGAATCCAACTCCACCGGCCTTGCCTCAACAGGCGGTGGCGTAAGCTCCTACTTCAGCAAGCCAGCATGGCAGGTAGGCACGGGTGTCCCCGCAGACCTCTCCCGCGACATCCCCGATATCTCGTTAAATGCGGCCTCTCAGCACGATGGCTATCTCTTCTGTTCTCGTGGTTCCTGCACAAACGGCTACCGCAATGCCGCAAGCAATCTCAACGTTGTTGGAGGAACCTCGGTCTCTGCGCCCGTCTTTGCCGGCATGCTTGCTCTGCTGGAACAGAAGTTGGCAGCGACCGGAGGTCTCGGCAATGTGAACCCGATGATCTATGGTCTAGCGAATGGAACAAGCTATGGCAGTGTCTTCCACGACGTAACTTCAGGCAACAATAACAGCACCTGCGTAGTGGGCACGCAGGATTGCCAGAGCGGCGGTAGCATCGGTTACAGCGCAGGTACGGGCTATGATCTCGCCACAGGTTGGGGCAGCCTCGATGTCGCCAACTTCGTCAATTCGTGGAGCCAGGCGACTCCTAAGGGTATCGGTGGTTCCAAGGATCTTGACTGCTCTCAAGGCACGAAGCAGTGCATCATTACTGGTACAACGATTTCCACCAGTACTCCCACTTGCGGAAATTCATCAGGAACCGTCTCCCTCACCATCAATGTATCGAACGGTACTTCTACCATTAGTGGCATCCCCGCGGGTACGGTTCAGATTCTTGTCGATAACAAAGTGATTTCAGACCCTGCCTCCCTGGTCACACTCAATTCCAACGGGTCCGCGTCGTATACGTTGAATACATCCTCGATCTCTTCTGGAGGTCACACCATCAGTGCCGTCTACTCGGGAAACAGCACATTTGCCGGCTCCAAAGGAGCGCTCGTCATTGATGTTGTCTCTAGTAGCAAGCCGGACTTCTCTTTGACCCCGTGCCAGGCGACAACCTCCGCCCGATCGGGCAGCACGGCAACTGGCGTTACTCTTACGCTTGCGCCATCCAACGGCTTTACTGGCACGGTAAACCTCACCGCTACCGCCGACACCCCGTTTGCTTCTCAGTTCGCCTTCTCAGTAAATCCCGTCAACATCACTGGCGCGACGGGTTTTACGACCGTCTTAACAATCTCCGCTTTCCAAAGCAGCGCGAGGACTACAAACACCCTCAATGTAGCGGAACGTCGACATCCCTCTCAGCACATCCCCGGGTACGCGGCCGGCTCCGGAGCAACGCTGGCCTGCGCGCTGCTGTTCGTAGCTCCGCGTAGGCGTCGTTGGGGAGCGCTGCTCGCTGTCGTAGTGTCGGTCTCTGCATTTGCCGCTTCAGGATGCGGCTCGGCATCGTCGTCCGGCGGTTCGTCGAGTACTACAACCCCCCCAGTCGTGACCAACGCTACGCCGGGAACGTACAACGTCACAATCACCGCAGTTGCTGGTACCCTCGTACACAGTACGGTAGTGACCCTGACGGTCCAGTAACTTACGAGCATGCGTTTCGGTCTTCGGCATGCTCCACCAACGCGATTAGGTAGTCCTGCGCGCTAAAGGGCGTTTCGCTGTGCGGAGCTCGAATGTACTCACCATCCGGTTGCAGGAGTCGCGCCTTCATATTGTCATCGAGGTACGCCTGTAGAATTTCACCGCGCAGGCGCTTCTTCAGATCGGGCTGTGTCACGGGGAATAGGACCTCGCAGCGCTCTACCAAATTGCGGGGCATCCAGTCAGCGCTGCCACAATAGATCTGCTCCTCGCCGCCATTCGCGAAATAGAAGATACGGCTGTGCTCCAGAAAGCGTCCCACGATACTGCGCACTCTTATTCGTTCGCTCAATCCTTTTACTCCGGGCCTCAGAGAGCACATGCCGCGAACGATCAGATCGATCTCTACCCCAGCTTGTGAGGCGATGTAGAGCGCCTCAACCGTCCGCCTATCAATCAAGCCGTTCATCTTCGCAATAATCGATGCAGGCTTTCCGGCCATTGCATTCTGCGCCTCCCGCCCGATCAGTTCGATAACTCGGTCCGCAAGGGTAATGGGAGCAACCAGGAGTGGATCGTAGGTCTCCGCTTCAGTCTCCGCAGTCAAGTAGTTGAAGACGTTCTCCACAGCGGTCGTCACCTCTCGCCTCGAGGTCAAGAGACTGATGTCCGTGTAGAACCTAGCTGTAACCGGGTTGTAGTTCCCCGTTCCCAGGTGGGCATATCGACGGACCACACCATCGGGATCCCTCCGAACCAGCAGCGCGAGCTTGCAGTGGGTCTTGTACCCAAAGATGCCGTGAGAGACGCCAACCCCAGCATCTTCCATGTCACGAGCCCAGCGAATATTAGAGTCCTCATCGAAACGCGCCATCAACTCAACCACCACGGTCACGTCTTTACTCTGCGCCGCCTCGATCAGTGAGCGGAAGATCGGAGAATCCTTGCTCGTGCGGTATAACGTCTGCTTCATCGTGATGACATTGGGATCTTCTGATCCTGCTTCGATAAATCCTTCTACGGTCGTGTAGCAATCGAAGGGATGGTGAAGCATCACATCCTGCCCGCGAAGTTCCTCGAAGAGGTCTCGTGACTTCTTGTTTAGCCGGAACTCTCGACCGGTAAACTGCGGATACTTCAGGGCGGGTCGTTTTACCTCCGAGTACAGATTCATCAAACGTGAGAGATTCACAGGGCCGTCAGTCTTGAAGACCTGCCACTGTTCCAACTCGAAGTTTGTGCGCAGCCGCTCAACGATCTCCTCGTCCGCTGCGTTTTCGATCTCAAGTCGAACAGCATCGCCTTTGCGCCTGTTATATAACTCGGTACGCACACTTTCGAGTACAGTGCGCGATTCCTCCTCCTGCATGTACAGATTGCTGTTCCGGGTTACGCGGAACGCCGCGCGCGATAGCACCTCATAGCCGCGGAACATGCGCTCTGCCTGAGCTTCAATCAATTCATGCAGCATAATGAAATCGCTGTATCCGTCTTCGCTCGGCAGCGGAATTACCCTGGGCAGGGAACGCGGGACGGTCATCACGCCCAGAGATACAGGCGCAACTTTTATTCCGCTGGGTTTACGTTTCTGTTTCAACAACAGACCCAAGCACAATGCCTTGTTCAACACCCTGGGGAAGGGGTGTGAGGGGTCAATTGTCACGGGGGTCAGCAGCGGATCGATCTCGTCGCCATAAAACTTAAGCGCATGTTCACGTGCCGCCGCGCTCAATTTCTCCCAGTGCAGAACTCGAATCCTCTCGGCATGCATTGCAGGAAGTAATTGCTCGTTCCAGCAGGCGTATTGTGCTTTCACAAACGCCGCCATGCTCTCGCTCAACCGGTCCAGGCGCTGCTGCGGCGTCAGGCCTCCTTCGTCGAGAGGTTGAGCCTGGTTGTAGCCATCCTCGATGCGCTGAAGCATTCCTGCCACACGTATCTCAACAAACTCATCGAGGTTGCTCGCAGTAATCGCCAAAAACTTCACCCGCTCCAGCAACGGGTTGGACGGGTCCTGTGCTTCCTCAAGTACTCTCTGGTTGAACTTCAGCCACGACTCGTCGCGGCTCAGGAATAGGTTTTCTATGGTATTGGCCACAGCCTCGGCGGTCTTGACCGCCTTTTTCGGCTTGGACTTCGAGCGGCTACGAACAGTCGTTTGCGTATCGACAATCATAGAAGTCTAAGAGATTACAGCACCGTTATAGAGAACCAAATGTGAAAAATCCGGCAATTGTCGGGGAACTCCATAAAAATCTCACTGCATACAATATTCCCACGACACCAACCGTCTTTACTTTAGATGAATCCCACGCCCACCGACGGTTGGACGATCTCCGAACAGGATCAGCTTTTCTCCGAGGCCATCGCGCGTGATCAGCCCAGATTGCGCAGCTTTATACGGCGTCACGTAAGCGATAACGGAGAGGCTGAAGACATCTTGCAGGATGTCTTCTATGAGCTTCTTCAGACATACCGCATGATGAAGCCCGTTGAACACGTCACGGGCTGGCTGTTTCGCGTCGCCCGTAATCGAATCGTCGATCTTTTTCGCCGCCACCGGCTCAGCTCGCTGAGCAACCCAATCGCAAGCGAAGAAGAAGATTCGCTCCTGCTGGAAGATCTGCTGCCCTCTTCCGATGACGGCCCGGAGGCGGCTTACGCACGTACGGTCCTGCTGGAGGCTCTCGAAGACGCTCTCGATGAATTGCCCGAGGAACAGCGTTCGGTTTTCATTTCTCACGAAGTCACGGGAACAAGCTTCAAGCAGCTATCCGACGAGACGGGGATTAGCGTCAACACTCTCCTCTCGCGCAAACGATACGCAGTCCTGCATCTTCGGCGTCGGCTGCAGACCATTTACAACGACTTCGCGAGCCGATAGGTAGCTTCGCATGACTAAGGAAAGTAGGAGAGAACGACTATGCACTCAAATAAAGCAGCGAAAATCGCAAAGATTCTGCTGATGGTCCTGGTTGCCACTACTGTCTTCGGCTTTGTGGTCATGGAACTGTGGAATGCCCTGATGCCCCAGATATTTGGTCTTCGTGCGCTCACCTTCTGGCAGGCACTCGGCCTCCTCCTTCTCGCCAAGCTGCTCTTTGGCGGCTTTCATCGCCACTCCGGAAGCCCCGCGCGCTGGCGCCATCGCATGAAAGAGCGATGGGAACAGATGACGCCGGAAGAGCGCGATCGCTTCCGTCAAGGTATACGCTGCAGCCGCGGACCGATGGACCGTCCGGTCGAACCCTGAATGCATAAGCATCATTTACGTGTTCGTCACACGTGGAAAGGTGAAGATTCCATGACTAAGGAAGAGAGCGGCGAGCCGATGATTCCTAAAGCCACATCCCTTCGGCATCCCCATGCCAATCGCCCCCCGCACATCTCCGGTCGCGATCCGTTCGCGTCATCTCATCGTCAGGCCTCCAACGCCATGACTGTGGCACGAATCACCGAACTCGAGGTCGAAAATCTACGGCTTCAGCGCCTGGTCGCCGAGCTGCTCATCAAGAACCAGCAACTGCGCAAACGCGACTAGTGGATGCAACAACATCGACAAATCGTTAGCTACCCACCTTAAGTTGCACCCTTTCGCATCACGATAGCAGGCGTGCACTTCGTCACGCTTAGGTGGCGCGTTGCGGCTCCCGGCTGCTATGCTTCGGCTAACTTCCAACAATCTGCGCCGACTACCGTCGCAAGGAGAAATTTTATGCAAGTTGCAAAACTTGGAATCGCCGTCCTCGTCGTTTCGTTTGCCTTGGCCGCCTCAGCTCAGGACGCCTCGCAGGATCTCAAAAAGGCTGGTCATGAGACCAAAGCCGCGGCAAAGGACACAGGCCATGCTGTTAGCAAGGGCACCGAGAAGGCCTACGACAAGACTGCCGAAGGAACTAAAAAGGCATACGACAAAACGGCAGAAGGAACCAAGAAGACATACGACAAGACCGCTGAAGGAACTAAGAAAGCAACTCACGAAACGGTGAAGGGTACCGAAAAGGCTTACGACAAAACGGCCGAAGGTACAAAGAAGGCAACGAACGAAACCGTGAAAGGCACCAAAAAGGCCTACGACAAGACGGCCGAGGGAACCAAAAAGGCAGCCGATACGGTCACAGGGAAGTAAGCGAACTGCTGGTTCGCGTCATCAGATTCAATCCACGGGGATGCTGCGGTCGCTGCTGACCGGCGACCACAGCAACACCGCTGAAAGTGTCACCAAGGCTACCCAGTACAGATCCGCTCCCAATAGGTGCAGAATCTGCATCCACACTGGTGCCAACAGCACAACATCCACTATCCCTAAAAAAAACTGAACGCCGAGCAGCGTGAGCACGATCGTCGCAAGCTTATCCGATCTGCTGCGCATTGCCCGCGTCACCAGCCATATGACAAAGGCTCCCGCCACTATTGCGCTCGCAGGATGCAATCCGCGCAGTCGAAGCAGCAGAGGCGAACCTGCAGCGAGGTCCTGTTCAATCGATGCGCGCAACGATGAGGAAGGGAAGAGAGTGTCACCCAGGGCCGCCAAAGACCCGCTCACACCCACTACGATCGTCGCGACCAATCCGATCAAGGTCGAGGTGGCTGCAGCCCCGCGCAATCGTAGGTCATGTGTCATCTGTCCTGTCTTCAGCAGGACCGCCGTGAGCGTCAGAGCTGCGAGCAACAATAGCGTGTTGCTCAGGTGAATCGAAAGGACGATTACGCGGCCCATAGACTGGTTGCCAGTGACATAACCGAGCTTTACGAGGATCGCCCCCAGAAACGCCTCGTTCACGAGCGAGACCGTTGCGGCCACCGCGGCTACACGCGCAGCCTGTCCTTTTATCGTTGCGCGGAAGGTCCATACCAGCAAACCGAGCACCACAAAGGTCGCGCCACCCGTCATGCAGCGATGCGTGAATTCGATGACTGTATCCACCCGTGGAGACAATGGCACAACCTGCCCATTACAAAGCGGCCAGTGATTTCCGCAGCCAGCGCCCGAACCTGTCGCACGCACCAGTGCGCCCCACAGGATGACGAGGATGTTATAAGCCACAGCGAACCACGCGAATCGCACCAGAGCACGAGAGATGCGCTTCGTCGTCATCGCGGTTGCTGTAGCCATACGTACATTGTACGAAGATCCCGGCCTATCCGTTGGCCAGCTCCTTCGCTCGCTGAGTAGCCCGCTTCACAGCCTTAATCAGAGTCACACGCAGCCCGCCCTCTTCGAGTTCCAGAATGCCGTCCACCGTGCAGCCCGCAGGCGTCGTTACGGCGTCTTTCAATAGCGCCGGATGATACCCCGTCTCCAGCACCATGCGCGCTGAGCCCAGGGTCGTCTGTGCTGCCAGCAATGTAGCCACATCACGCGGCAGACCAACGTTCACTCCTGCCTCCGCCAGCGCCTCGATGATGATGTAGAGAAACGCAGGCCCCGAGCCCGAGAGTCCCGTCACTGCATCCATGTGCTTTTCGTCCACAACGACTGTGCGCCCTACCGTCTGGAATATCTTCTGAGCAATCGCCATCTGTTCAATCGAGACAAACCTGCCCCCACACAGTGCTGTGATACCAGCGGCTAGCATCGCAGGCGTATTTGGCATCGCGCGAACCACCGCGAGCTCGCATCCAGCAACGTCTTCAATGCTTCGTGTCTTCACCGAAGCGGCAAACGAAAGGATCATCTTCTTCGGCGTCAGCGCCGGCTTGATCTCCTCGATAAGCGCCGGCACCTGGATAGGCTTCACGCCCAGAAGAATCACATCAGCCTGCTCGGCAGCGGCCCGGTTATCCGTAGTCACCTCGATGGCGAACTGCGCCGACAGCGCCTGCGCGCGCTCCGCATGATGCACCGTTGCAAAGATCTGTTCCGGCGCAACCAGGTTGTTCTTCAAGAACGCCTGCAGCAGGATGCCGCCCATCTTTCCCGTACCGAGAATCGCCACTCGCACACCAGGCATAGTTGGTGCTGGGGCCAACACTTCGTATGTTTCTTGGCTCATTCCAAAAGGCTAACAGAGTCGGCAGTCGTTACTTCTTCTGCGCTTCGATCCATGCATCCACCTGCCGCTCCAGCAGGTCCAGTGGAAGCGCACCGGAATCCAGTACAACGTCGTGAAATGCCTTCAGATCGAACTTGGGTCCCAATGCCGTCTCGGCCTTCTGGCGCAACTCCAGAATCTTCAACTGGCCCATCTTGTATCCAAGCGCTTGTCCTGGCCACGCTATAAAGCGATCCACCTCGGCCTGGATGGTCGTTTCATCGTTCGCAGAGTGATCGTGGCAGAAGTCCACCATCTGCTGCCGCGTCCAGTGTTTGGAGTGCACACCCGTGTCGACAACCAGGCGGATAGCCCTCCAGATGTCACTCTGCAGTCGGCCATAGTCGCTCAGTGGATCCTGATAGAAGCCGATGTTCTTGCCCAGTTGCTCGCTGTATAGCCCCCAGCCCTCCCCAAAAGCCGTATAGCGAGACGCCTTACGAAACTCAGGCAGACCCGTAAGCTCCACCGCGATGGAGTTCTGCAGGTGGTGGCCCGGAACACCCTCGTGGTAAGCCACGCTCTCGACCATAGAGAGCGACCGGTCCTGCGCGTTATAGGTGTTCACATACACTCGGCCCGGGCGCTTGCCATCGAGCGAAGGGCGTTCGTAGTACGCGAGCGCCTGGTCCTTCTCGATATAAGCGGGCACAGGGACGACCTCGAGCTTTGCCTTTGGCAGCGTACCGAACAGACTGGGCAGCTTCGGCTGCATCCCGGCAATGTATCCCCTATATGCATCGAGTAACGCTTCTCTTGAAGCCGCGTGGTCCTTAGGATTCGCCTTCAGCGCAGCATTGAAGCTCTTCAGGTCTCGGTGTCCGAGCTTCTTCGCTATGACCAGCATTTCTGCCTCGTCGCGCTTTACCTCGTCCAGCCCGATCTGGTGAATTTCCTCCGGCGTCTTGTTCGTCGTCGTCATCAGCCGCACGCGGAAGGCATAGTAGGCATCGCCATCGGGCAGCGACCACGCGCCGGGGTCCTTGCGACCGGCGGGGATGTACTGCGCCTTCATGAACCGCCCGAACCGCTGGTAGGAGGGAAGCACGCTGGTCGAGATGGCATCAAGCATCTCGTCAGTAATCCGCTTCTGATCGGCGGCGCTGATGGAGGCTGGGAACTTCTTCAAAGGGCGCGCGAATGGGCTATCAACAGCCTTCTGTGAGCCCAGCGTCTCGGTCTGCGTCAGGACCTTTTCCAGTAGATCGGCTGGCGGGACGCGATGGTCATCCATGCCGAGCATCATGTTTGTGGTGTTCTGCGAGAAGACTGTGGGGATCTTCTTGAGGCGAGTGATGTAGTCGTCATAGTCCTTGACGGTCTCGAAGGAGAGCCTGTCAACCATCTGTGGCAGGCCGGTATGAAATCCATTGAACTGGTCGACGGGTATCTCCCATTGCTTGAAGCGTGCAGCCTCCTGGGAGTCAGTGAGCTCGTGGACCATCAGATCGCGCGAGAGCACCTCCTGAGCCGAAAGCCCCGTGACATCAATGACGCTGATTCGGTCCAGGAAAGCACGGCCACGCGCAAGCGATGCGTTGACCTCAGCAATCGAGTAGTCCGTCAGTTGATCGTTGTATCGCTTGTCGCCAATGGAGGAGGCAAATTCCGGCGAGTGCTTCAGCCGGTCTTCCCAAATCTCCGCGAAGAGCGTTGAGAGTGCCTTGCTGCGCGCCGCTACTGAATCTACTGTCGGCGCTTGAGCTTGCGCCACCAGCACGACGTTTCCGCAGTTGAAAACCGCCAGACCGATAGCAAAGGCAAACTTGATGGATCTGGGAATCTTCTTCACGCGCACCTCAGAGCATTTACCAGCCAGTGTATCGCGCTGCCTCTTCACCCCTGAAACGAGCACCCTTCCAGCGTTCGGTACAGCGTCGACCGGCTAATCCCGAGCACCTCCGCCGCCCGCACCTTGTTGCCCGAGCACTCCCGCAATACTCGCAAAACATGCTGCTCCACCACATCCTGCAATCGTGCTGGCATCTCAGGCTGTTGCGCGTTCTCTCCATTCGACTCGGCAAACTGCGACAGCGACAGCAGGTCCTCCGACGCCAGTACCGGTCCTTCACACTGAAGCACACCATTACGCAAAGCATTTTCGAACTCGCGAACGTTGCCCGGCCATGTGTGACTTTGCAGCTTCGCCATTGCACCGTCTGCAAATCCATCGATGCGCCGGTCATATTGAACGCAAAATCTCTTCACAAAATGCATCGCCAAAGCCGGAATATCTTCTGTTCGATTCCTCAATGGTTCGACGACAACCTCCACCATCGCGAGCCGATGGTACAGGTCCGGACGGAATCGCCCTCCCGCCACCATCCTTCGCAGATCCCTCGTAGTCGACACGATCACTCGCGCGCCTTTCTGATCCAGTGCTCCCAGAAGCCGTTGCTGCGCGCTCGCCGACAACTCTTCTGCGTTATCGACGTACAGTGTTCCCATATCTGTGAGCCGCCCGCGCCCGCCTATGAAGTCACGGCACTCGGCCGTCGCCTCTTCGTTCAGCAAGCTTGCGTGACAGACCACAAACCGCTCGCCAGCGACACCGCTGCTCGCATGCAGAGCGCGAGCGACCAGTTCTTTTCCTGTGCCGATCTCTCCACGTATCAGCACCGTACGAAAATGCGGCCCCATGCGTTCGACCTGCAATCGCAAACGCCGCATCGTCGCTCCATCGCCTACCAGCGTGAAGGCCGGCTCCGCCCTCTCATGCTCAGGCTCCTCGAAACAAACAGACGGCAAGCAGGCGAGAGTATGACCGGAAATTGACATGGTTACTCTCTCTATCGGCGAACTACACCGTTGAATGAGCTTTAAAACACGAAGGCCGGACACCGGTCTATACCGATGCCCGGCCCTGAATGTCTAGAAACTACGCCGTGGTCTTTGCGCAGTACGTATCGAAGGCCCGGGCGAGCTCCTGGGCAATCGCCGGTGCAGTTGAGGTCTCGATCGCCGAACGCTGCATCAGGTACACCAACTGTCCGTCGCGCAGAATCGCGATGGCAGGCGAGGTCGGCGGATGACCCTGGAAGTAGCTCCGCGCCTTCTCGGTCGCCTCGCGGTCCTGGCCTGCAAATACCGTCACCGAGTGGTCCGGGGTCGTCGTGTGCTGCATCGCCAGCCGAACACCAGGCCGCATCTTGCCCGCCGCGCATCCGCAGATCGAGTTCACGACCACCATCGTGGTTCCGGTCTGCGATAGCGCCGCATCCACCTCGACTGCGCTGCGAACTTCCTTCAGTCCGGCGCGTGTCAACTCCTCGCGCATCGGAATCACCATAATCTCTGGATACATTTGCTTCTCCTTTAAGACCCCAAACTGCGCAAGACACAGTGCGAGAGCTGCAAAATTCTTTCTGTACCGATTGTAGCGGTCTCTCTATCCGCCACGCCAGCGGCGCGAATCCCTGAAGGTTCCTTCACAAGTAAACTCTTCTCCTTCAATACCTTCTCGTCTCTCCCGTCTCCGTGTTGTACTCTCAAACCCGTGCAGTTGTCCTCCGTCTCCATTCAGCAGAACATCCCGCTTGCCCCCTACACCACCCTTCAAATCGGAGGGCCTGCGCGCTACTTCGCCCAGGTCTACACCGAACCAGAACTAGTCGAAGCCGTCGGCTTCGCCCGCGAACGCAATCTCCCCATCTTCGTCCTCGGCGGCGGCAGTAACCTCCTCGTCAGCGACTCCGGCTTCCCCGGCCTCGTCATCCATCTCGCCATCCACAAGCCCTTGGCATCCACCGACCGCGACGGCTTCCTCTACGAGGCCGTCCCCGCGGGCATCGAATGGAACGACTTCGTTCTCTCCGTCTGCGAGCAGGGAATCAGCGGCATCGAATGCCTCGCCGGTATCCCCGGCTCCGTCGGTGGAACACCCGTCCAGAACGTCGGTGCCTACGGCCAGGAGGTCTCTGAAACCATCAACTCCGTCCGCGCACTCGATCTCAAAACCATGCAGTTCGTCGACCTCTCCAACGCCGAGTGCGGCTTTGCCTACCGGCGCAGCATCTTCAACACCACGCACCGCGATCGCTACATCGTCACCGCGGTCACCTTCTGCTTCGACACCGCGCGAACCCCGCACCTCACCTACGCCGACCTCACGCGTCACTTCGCCGAGGCTCAACCTACCCCTATCGAGGTCTATCACGCCGTCCGCGAGATCCGTCATTCCAAGGGTATGCTGCTCGTCGACGGCGAGCCGGACTGCCGCAGCGCCGGCTCCTTCTTCAAAAACCCTGTAGTTGATTTGGGCTTTCTCGACCGCATCGCATCGGCACTCGACATCGCGAAAGAAAAAATCCCGCACTGGCCCGCTAACAACAACCAGATCAAGCTTCCCGCCGCATGGCTGCTCGAGCGCGCCGGCTTCGTCAAAGGCTATGCCATGGGCAACGTCGGCATCTCCTCGCGCCACACCCTTGCACTTATCAATCGCGGCAACGCTACCTCCGCGGAAATCATCGCGCTTCGCAATACCATCCAGCAGAAGGTTGCATCACTCGTCGGCATCAAGCTCGAGCAGGAGCCGGTTCAGCTCGGCGAATCCTGACCTCGCAGCTGCCTCAGTAGCTGTTGTCTCTCCTCTGCCAGCACCGATGCTACAGGTCCCTGTTGCAACACTTTGCCATCACCGATCTTCAGCACCTCAGCCTCAAGTTGAAACGCCTCACCCAGAGCGTGCGTGACGGAGACCACAGGAATCTTCCACTGCTCCGTCCATCGCTTCAACTCAGCCACCACTTGGTCGCGCATCGCAAGATCGAGTCCGGCAAGCGGCTCATCCAGCAGCAACAACGGCTTGCCCAGCCCATCGAACGTAATCGCCGAAACCAGGGCGCGCGCCACAGAAGCTCGCTGTCTCTCGCCTCCGCTCAAATCATGGGACATTCTTTGCTCCAGTTTTCGCAGGCCAAACGACGCGATTACCTCACTGGAAATTTGGCGGACGTCATCCGGCTTCGATGTCGATCCAGCGCCATAGATGATGTTTCGCAATACCGTCATGTGCGGAAACAACCGCGCCATCTGCCCCGCGCTCCTCACCGCGCGCTTATGCGGTGAAACAAAGATCCGCGCCGCAGAGTCGAAATACACCCCACTAGCTGCCTCAATCCGTCCGTCGTCCGGCAGCACAAATCCAGCAATCGCCCGTAACACCGTGGTCTTACCACTACCCGAAGGTCCGAACAACACTGTCCACGGTTGCGTCAGTGCAAAATTCACATTGAGCGACACGACACCCATGCGATGCCGAATAGCAACGGTCAGCAGACTATCCGGCAACGTCAGCCTGCCTTCCCTCCGCCCTCCGCAGGGCTGGCACCAGGTAGATCGCCAGCAGCGCTGCTAAAGAGATCGACAGAAGCAGCAGCGCCGTTCGGTTCGCCGCTCCATAGTTGAACTCCTGCACCTGATCGTACAGCGAGATCGAAAGCGTTCGCGTTGCTCCGGGAATGTTTCCCCCCAGCATCAGCACTACACCAAACTCGCCCACTGTATGCGTAAACGCCAGCACAGCGCTCGTTAGTAAGGAAGCGCGTGCCAGTGGAAGCACTACGGAAAGAAACACACGGAGAGGTCGCACTCCCAACCCTTCCGCGGCCTCAACGTAGCCGGTATCCACCGCCTTGAACCCCGCCACCAGCGGCTGTACCGCGAACGGCAGGCTGTAGAGCAACGACCCCACCAGCAATCCACCAAAGCTGAACGCAAGCGGATGCCCGAACATCCGTATCAGCATGCGTCCCGGAAGCGTCAAAGGTCCCAGCAAAATCAGCAGGTAGAACCCGAGCACCGTTGGCGGCAGCACCAGCGGCAGTGCCACAAAAGCCTGCACCAGTGCACGCGCTACGCTGCGACCGGATGCTATCCACCACGCTAAGGGCAGCGCGATCACCAGCAAGATAGCCGTTGTGCTCGCGGCCAGCTTAAGCGTCAGCCAAAGCGCTTGGATATCCATACAGCGAAAGTCTACACATCCACCCAGCGAGGGAATGGCTCGCGGCCTACTTCACCGGCTCCAGTCCCATCGTTCCCATCAACGCTTGAATCTCTGGCTTCAGCATCCAATCCAGAAAAGCGTGCGCATCCGCCCGCATCTTTGACTTCCCCAGAACCACCGCACACTGTATAAGCGGCGCGTACGAACTCTTCGGCACACGCACAAACGTCCCCTCCGCCTGAAAGCGTTGTGAGCTAGCCGCCGCCAGCGAGATCATCCCTAACTGCGCATTGCCCGACTCCACAAACTGCGCCGCCTGTGAGATGTTCTCCGCAATCACCAGGTGTGGCTTCACTTGCTCGTACATGTGCATCCGCTTCAGCGCCGCAACCGCCGCCTGCCCATAAGGCGCATGCAAATCATTCGCGATCGCAACAGAAGTTACGCGCTTATCCATCAGCGTATCCAGGCTGATCGGCTGCAGCGTGGAGTCCTTTCGTGCCCACAGCACCAACGTCCCCCGCGCGTATTGCGTCGGAGCCGTTCCGTCTGCCATCCCCGCCGCGACGATCTTCTCTGGAAACACAAAATCTGCCGATAGAAAGAGGTCTACCGGAGCCCCATTGAGAATCTGCGTCGCCAGTGTAGACGACGAACCGTAGCTCGCAACAATCTTCGTGCCCGTTGCCTTCTCATACCGATCGGCCAGGACCGGGAGCACAGGCTGCAGGTCTGCCGCAGCGGCCACATGCAACTCCTTCACCGTGGTTTGAGCCTCCGCGAAACCGCACCAGATCAGTGCAATCAGCGCCAACCACAGCCCTCGCCGAACCCCAGCCGCCTTTGGCTGACTCCGCAGAGTACGGTAACCTAGCTGAAACCATGAAAATCGCGACACATGAGCTCCGATGCACAGAGTGCGGCACAAGGATTGCCGGCACCGCCGTAAACAGCATATTTCGCTGCACCATCTGTAACGGCCTCTACGACGTGATCTACCCTTGGTCTGCCATCCCCAACGGCGACACTCCCGCCTCCGACTCGAAGCTCCCCAACGCCAGCGCCCTCCGCTGGCTCTGGCAGGAACGCCGCACCTCCACCATGTCCGTCGACCAATCCGGCGTCTGGCGCTTCCGAGACCTCCTCCCCATCGTCGACGACCTCGACCACGTCGTCACCCTCCGCGAGGGCAATACTCCCCTCTACGACCTCCCCCGCGCCTCCAAGGCCCTCGGCGTCGACTGGATCCTCGCCAAGCACCAGGGCATGAACCCGACAGGCTCCTTCAAGGACACCGGCATGACAGCTGCCCTCTCCGTCGCCAGCGAGCGCGGCTTCGAGTGGGTCGCCTGCGCCTCCACCGGCAACACCTCCGCCGCCATGGCCGCCTATGCCGCCCGCGCCGGCATGCGCTCCATCGTCTTCATCCCCGAAGGCAAGATCGCCTGGGGCAAGCTCTCGCAGTCGATGGACTACGGCGCCCTGACCATCCAACTCAAGACTGACTTTGACGGCTGCGTCAACGTCCTCACCGACCTCGTCAACCGCTTCCCAATCATGCTGCTCAATTCGGTCAACCCCTACCGTCTCGAAGGCCAGAAGACTCCCGCCTTCGAGCTCGTCGAGCAGCTCGAGTGGCAGGTCCCCGAGCACATCATCGTCCCTGGCGGCAACCTTGCTAACGGCTCTGCGCTCGCCAAGGGCTTTTCCGAGATGCACCACCTCGGCCTCATCCCTCGCATCCCTAAGGTCAGCATCATCCAGGCCGAAGGCGCCAACCCCCTCTTCCGCAGCCTTCAGGAAAACGGCGGCGAAGACCTCATCCCCGTCAAGGCCAACACCCGCGCCACCGCCATTCGCATCGGCAACCCTGCCTCCTGGCGTAAGGCTCTCCGCGCGCTCCGCACCACCGGCGGCTGGTGCGAGCAGGTCTCCGAGCAGGAGATCGCCCTCGCCAAGGCTGAGATCGGCTCCGAGGGCATCGGTTGCGAGCCCGCCTCCGCCGTCACCCTCGCCGGCCTTAAAAAGCTCGTCGCCCAGGGCAAGATCGGCAGGGAAGAGCGCGTCGTCCTAATACTCACCGGCCACACACTCAAAGACTCCACCTACACCATCGACTACCATCGCGGCGAACTCTTCACCGACGAGGAAAGCACACAAATTTCCGGTTCTGATCAGATCCTCCACGCCGCCCTGCGCAAGCCCCCCATCGTCCTCGACGCCGACACCGACACCGTCTTTCGCGCCCTCGAATCCCAGATGAAGCTGGTCCACGCATGAGCAGCGGCACCATCCCGCATCTCGCCCCGCTTCACCTCCGTCTCCCCGCCACCTCGGCCAACCTCGGCCCGGGCTTCGACTCCCTCGGCCTGGCCATGGCCCTCTACCTCACCATCGACGCCACCGTCTCACCCACGGGCGCCTTCCAGATCGACGCCACTGGGCGCAACGCCGACCTCTGCTCTGACCTCGACAACAATCTCATCCTTACCACCTACGTCGACGTCCTCGCCAACGCAGGTCGTCTCTCACCGCGCCTCCACCTTACGCTCCACAACGAGATTCCCCTCGGCATGGGCTGTGGCTCCAGCGCAGCCGCCCTTCTCGCCGGAGTCTTCCTCGCCACCCACTTCGGCCAACTCAACTGGACGCCACAGCAGATACTCGAAGAAGCCTGCCGCCGCGAAGGGCATCCGGACAACGTCGCCGCCTGCTTCTGCGGCGGGATGACCGTCTCCGCGATGGCCGCATCAAATAAAGTAAAAACAGCAACTTACAATCAAAACATCAACTGGAACCTTCTACTCGCTCTTCCGGCGGCCAGCCTCTCCACCAGCAAGGCACGCGCGCTCCTTCCAGAGCGCTACTCCCGAGCGGACGCCGTCGCCAACGTCCAGGCCACTGCTCTTCTCGTCTCTGCCTTCGCCCAGGGGCGTGGCGATCTCCTTGCCACCGCCATGCAGGATCGCATTCACCAGCCCTACCGTATGGAAGCCTGTCCTTTGCTCCCGCGCCTGCTCCCCCTCAGTGGAACCCCAGGCATCCTTGGCGTTTCCCTCAGTGGGGCCGGCCCGTCCGTCCTCCTGATCACCGTCCCATCTGCCTCAGTGCCTCAACTGCTCTCGATTATTCGCAACGCCGCGCAGGATCCGGCTCTCGAGATAGTCCAGACAACCGTCGCAGGTCCCGCAGAATACCGTTAGCCATCTGGTAATTCGGTAATCGACCAATTAGTTACCTAAGATTTCTTTACGTTTTGCTTGTAAGTCCTTACTGTAGCGCTTGTGGGCAGTTCTGGGGAGGGCTGCTACGCCGCCCGTTGACCCCTTTCAATAGGGGTCCGGGCGTTTGCTCTTTAAGCCGGAAATTTCGCTTTCCGCCTCTAAGTTGTCTGCAAACTGAAAGTTGTAGGGCCAATTTCAACACCTGTCGTGGAGTTCTGAAACCACTGGGCTCCTCAAGCATCTATTATTGTGAAGATTGCTCGGCTCAGGCTGGGTGGCAATCGCAGAGCATTTTCGGAGGGAAGTACATGGCAGGTCAGTTCGTAACCGAAGTAAACGACGCAAATTTTGAAAAGGATGTCCTTCAATCGGAGCAGCCGGTTCTCGTCGATTTCTGGGCAGCTTGGTGTGGCCCATGTCGCGCGCTCGCTCCCGTCGTCGACGAAGTGGCCAGCCACTACCAAGGCAAGCTCAAGGTCATGAAGATGGACGTTGACGCCAATACCGCGACCCCCATGCGCTACGGCATCCGGGGAATCCCCGCGCTTCTCCTCTTCAAGGGCGGTAAGGTCGCCGAGCAGATCGTCGGCTACGTTCCCAAGGACACCATCGACAAGTCGGTCACGAAGGTTCTGGCCTAAGTTCGAGGTTTTGGAATCAGAAAGGCCCGGCGCTCATTCGAGTTGCCGGGCCTTTGTTTGTGTGCTTGGCTCTCAGCGGCTGCTCACCAGCATGTACAGGTCGGGCGTAAAGCTGCACGCTCCCGGCTCCGATGACCTCCAACTCGTTCCGTCCGCAAACTCTATCGTCTCTACATCAATCCGGCTGACTGTTCCGAACTGCCGCATCGTAAGTTCGGTGCTCGCATGGCGGCGGCCAAGCACCGAGAGATCCAGCTCAATCCTTCTCGATAGCTCGTGCGAATTTTTCTGGATCGTATCTGCAGGCATCATCCGTAGCGAGCCGTCATAACCGTAAATCCTCAACCCCATCGAAACAACATTTCGCGCCTGCGAGTTATGCACGGTTACTTCGAGCCGTTGGGCAGGAGTGCGATCCTGCGGTTGCTCTCCGGCATAGTGCATCATCACAGAACCCTGGCGTCGCGCCCGCAAACTCACGGGACAGCTATCTGGCGAGGGCGGAACAGTCTGTCGAAGGAAGTTCGCCATCGTGTCCGCACTCAGTTTGAAGTTATCGTCTCCCTCCGCCTTCTGCATCTGAAGCGGAACCTTGTAGGTCTTTCCGGAATTGTTCGCCGTGGCTGCGTTGTCCTGGCCGGTAAGCGCAATAGGAGTCAACAGAAGAAGCACTGACAATGCAGGGACATATCGCATAACGAGACCCCCTTCAAACCGCTGATCAAAACGATACGCCTCCCACGATGCTCCAACAAGCCATAGCCTCCGTGCAATAACTGGATCGGAACTTTACTCCGGAGTACCGTAAAAGCAATCATGGAGGCCGCCTTGATCGATCGCCGCCTGACGACGCTCATCCTCATCTATCTCTGGGGAGCACTCGTCGAAGACATCACCATCTTCGCGATTTCCTGGATCGCCCCTCAGGTGTGGTTTCATCTCTTCCACAACAGCACAGGCGGCGCGCTCGAAATAGCACTCCTTCGCCGCTCAGGAGGCCAGTGGCTGGCATTCGCATTAGGACAGGCGCTTACTCTCTGGCTGTGGCGCCGAAGGCCTGAATGGCTCGCAGTAGCCGCAGGAATTCGCCTCTCCGACCTCTTCACCGACCTCTCCTACCTCATCGCCGCCCCCTCGCTCACACTCTTCGGCAGGATGTTGTTCCCCATCTTTCCCATCCTTAACCTCGTCGGCGTCGTCATCTTCCTCAAGGCCTATCAACAGGCTGTTTCCGGAAGATCGAACCATGTATGATCTCTTCCAGATTTCACTCCCATAACGAACGAAGGGCACCGAACCCATGGGATTGCTGAGCCACTTTTATCCTTGGGCCTTCCTGGTTCAGGGACTTGCGATCGTCCACTTCATCCGCCGCCGGCCCGATGGCTTCTGGCTGTACGTCATCATCTTCCTCGGCCCCATCGGCGCCATCGTCTATCTCTGCATGGAGGCACTCCCCGACCTCGGCCTCCTCGGCAACTCCTTCAAGTTCTTGTCACGTCGCAAACGAATCGGCCAGCTCGAGGGTATCGTTCGCCAGAACCCCTCCGCAGGAAACTATGAGGAGCTAGGCGACCTGTACATGGACAACGGCGACTTCCGTCAGGCCCGCACCGCCTTCGACCACGCCATCACCCCCCGAACCGACAGCCTCGACGCCCTCTACCGCCGCGGCGTCTGCGCCCTCCGTCTCAACGATCCGCAAGCTGCCGTCTCCGACCTCGAGCGCGTGGTAAGCAAAGAACCCGGCTATGACTTTCATCTCGCCGCCGGACGCCTCGCTCAGGCTTACACCCTCACCGACCAAAAACAAAAAGCGGAAGCACTCTTCCGCCAGGCGACCGCCATCTCCACCGCATCCGAGACCTACCTCAACTTTGCCCAGTTCCTCGCCTCCGAAGGCCGGAACGCCGAAGCCCGCGAGTGGGCTCAGAAGGTTCTTGACAAAAAACCTGCCATGCCCGGCTACCTGCGCCGCCGCGAGCGCCCTTGGTTCCGCAGCGCTGCGGCGATGCTCAAGCGACTGCCCGCTTAGATATCTGTTTGGTCACATTCATCGCACCGCGATCATTGATGATGGTTGGCCGGCTCCGGCACCTTCACCGTGAGTCCGGAAACATCTCCGCCTACAACCAGTGGCTGTTCTGCATCGCCATAGACATGCTTCGGCACGAATTGGGAGGATGTTCCGGTCCCGCCTTCAACCGGTGCTGTCTGAATCTCTCCGTCCATTGCTTCAGTTACCCTCAGCAGATAATTTCCCTCAGGCACAAGCGGCATTGTGAATCTTCCGCCACCGAACATGGTCGCTTCTCTGACCGGATTTCCTTCGACGGTATCGACCAGCGAGATAGTTGCCCGATCGATCGGATGACCGTCACTCGCAGCGACGACCGTCCCGCTTAGCAGGCGTAGCTTGGTCATCGCAACTGTGATATTCGCGTCGGTCAGCTCTTCGCTGTGGTGCAACGTTAACGGTCGCGCCTGATCTCTGCTCGTCGAACCGCCAAAGTAAATCTGGGTGCTCCGCAAGCTGTCTTCGGGCACCGATACCCCCGGCATCGTGCCTCCGCTTACACTCATTGCCACCTGCCGAATCCCAACGGAGACTATGTATTCTCCCGGCAACAGCATCGCAACCCGATAATGCCCGCGATCGTCGGTCGTCGGAGCATAAGGAAAACGACTCAATGCTATGTCTGTAAGCGGAACCCAGCCCCGTTTTTCATCCTTCCACAAAACGTTGATCCACGCTCCTATCACCGGGCTTCCGTCGTCGTAAAGAACTTTGCCGTCGATGGCGCCACCTCTTTGCAGGCGAAAATCCATTCGCGCCATCTGTCCGCTCAGCACGGTCACTTTCTGCAGGACCTCGCGAAACCGCCGCTCATCCTGCTCGTTCGGCACCAGCATATTCTCCGAAGTAAACTCCGTGAGCGGGGACAGATAGCCCGGCAACTCAGCCACGATGTAGTACTGGCCAGGAGGGAGCGAGTCGAACGTATAAGCCCCATCCGCGCCCGTCTGCGTCAGGATCGCCGTAGCGACACCTCTCCGCCGCAGGATATTGCCTGCCGCGTCTACGCTCACCGCGCGAAGATCATCTACCGGCTCAATCGTTATCCGCGCCAGTCGCGCCGGCTTATTGGTATCGGCGCACTGCACATGGCCGCTCACCGACCCCGGCGCCTGCGAATTGCCCGTCTGTCCTTGAATTGGCGCGCTCGCCAGTACCGCGGAGACCAGGAAGCATAAGACAAATACGCGAGCGCCCATTTCGTTCGCAGCTTCTTCCCCGACATCAAGTGCCGTCCACCGAATCGTAACCCATTACACTGCAATCATGCTTGAGTGGATTCTCTTCCGCGTCATCCTCGTGGCCTTCTTCATCCTGGCCTCGAGTTTCTTTGTCGCGGCCGAGTTCGCCCTCGTCAGCGTGCGCGAGACCCGCATCCAGCAACTCATCGCCCTCGGCCGCCCCGGCGCGCGCACCGCCCTCAAGCTCAAGCACACCATCGACGAGTTCCTTCCCGCCGTCCAACTCGGTGTCACCCTTGCCTCTCTCGCTCTCGGTTGGATCGGCGAGCCCGCCGTCGCCGACATCATCCTTCACTTTGCCGCGGGCTCGTTGCACGCTCTCCCACCTCACGCCACCATCTACGCGCACACCATCGCCGTCATCCTCGCCTTCTCTCTCATCACCTACTTCGAGGTCCTACTCGGCGAA
>Ga0157374_10000449_pt1 | contig 37461 bp, 34 predicted proteins | sample M25metaG_FD_115308 | JGI IMG/M metagenome (GOLD analysis project Ga0157374, IMG submission 115308) | Miscanthus rhizosphere microbial communities from Kellogg Biological Station, Michigan, USA - M2-5 metaG | ecosystem: Host-associated > Plants > Roots > Rhizosphere > Soil | place: USA: Michigan...
ATATGAACCTGACCTTCCTCATCGGTGGTTTCAATGATATCGGTCTCATCATAAAATTCGCTTTCGAGTGGGCTGTTGTCCATGTGAACGGATCCTTGTTTGGCAATCATAAACAAGGGAAGTTTATCACAAAAACCAATATCCAGCGCCGCATTTCAGCAGAGCAGGCTCGACCGAGGCTATTTTTACCTCATAACTTCGAAAGGAAAGGTGGGTTCAAGCTATTTGTAACGTCAGAAATCGAGAAAGTAATTCTGAACGCTATACAAACGAATATTTGCGCATTGGGAGACTGTTGACAGAACAACCTGTGATATCCTTTTATCGCACTTCTCGGAATCACAGGTTGTTTCACTCATTCACAAAACTGCTTAGGCGGCCTGTTGGTTTGAAACCTGATTCTGGTTTTGTTGAGCCAGCATAGCTCCCCCTGTGGCAGCCAATGCGCCTCCCAAAAATGGGCAGACGGCGCCAGCACCGGCTAGGCCAGCACCTACCGAAGCCATCATCGGTCCGTGCTGCTGGACTAAATTGGAGAATGTCTGCAAGCCCTGGCTAAAACCCTGGCCAACATTGCGCACGATTTGTTGAGCAGTCGGTCGAACATAAGCCGGCGGATTCACGCTGTTGGTCGGCTGTATGAATTGAGGTTGAGCCACCTGGAATACAGGCGGAGCTGGCATAGGTCCAGATAATGGCGTTGAGGCGTTCATGCCGGCATTCCATCGATTGACCATACCGCCGAACGCACTGGTGATCGGCTGTAATAAGGATTTTCCGTTGAATTCAGGAAAAGCAAACTGGCCACTGTTATCGACCACCGGCTGACTGGACGGAGACGCCGTTTGACTGGCCGACCTGAAGGTCGGAGGAGAACTGGATTCACTTGATTTTTTTTGCTGCTGCTGAACATTCGCCATCAGCATGGTCGGTCGTCGTGGTACATAAAAATTAGGCGAAAAGCCATAAATTGACATCGGAGTGTTCCCCCTTCAATTCAATCGAATTGTATGGTTATTGGTTAAAAAATGTAGATTTTTTGCTCAAGATGTGAATATATGCTAGAGATCCTGGTAGAAGTTCCCCTGAACCTGGATTGAATCAGAGTTTATAGAATTAGATATCAGATCTAAATCTTAATTATTAAAAAACAAGATACGGAATAAAATTGCCTTATATCTGAAAAATAGATAAAGGATTTTTAAGAAAACACGCTATTCCCCTGAGCAAAAACAGGAAAAATCCCTGATTTCAGGACTTTTGAAATCAGTCAAAGAATGCCGTCAAGCTGGATTTAAGATGCTTGAGGATTGTAAAAAGGCTCTATGGAAGATGCCTGACTGGCTGGCAACGGTGGAAATAGCCAATACGGAACATCTTCCAGGCGAAACACGGTTTGCATATCGGGTAGGCTGCGCTGGATGATTTTGCCATACCCCTTTTGCCGAATGCGGGGATCCAGAATAGTGACCAGCCCCTTATCGCTGCTGGTGCGGATCAGTCGACCAAAGCCCTGCTTCAGTTTAATAGTGGCCTGGGGCAATACGTGGGAACCGAACCAGTCATCACCCTTGGATTTAATGTAATCCACCACGGCCTGATTCACCGGGTCGTTCGGCGGCGAAAACGGGATCTTATCCATAATCACGCAACTCAAGGCTTCACCCGGCACGTCAATTCCTTCCCAAAAAGTGGAGGTAGCAAAAATCACGCTGTTGGGCGTGGATTTGAACCAATCCAACAGACGGTTTCTGGGCATGTCCCCCTGCACTTTACAGGGAAACGGCAATCTGGGGATTAAGGCATGACTAACCCGATACATGGACTGGTTACTGGTAAACAACACAAAGGCCCGCCCCTGGGTCAGGTGGAGAATCGACTCAATTTCATCGGCGATGGCCAGGTTAAACTCAAAACTGTTGGGATCCGGCAAATGGGCGGGCAGATACAACACGCACTGCTCCTCGTAGCGGAAGGGACTGGGTAGCACCAGGTCGCTGGCCTCGAAGCCGATGCCCAGCTCATTGCGGGTAAAGTGCAAATTATTGTTGACTGACAGCGTGGCGCTGGTCAATATCCCCGTTTTTTGCTGCCACAGTTGCAGACCCATCATTTCCGCGATATTCAGCGGGGTGGATTTCAGTTCGTAGTATAGACGTTCCCGATCCACTTCCACCCAATTCACGCGCTGCTTGGAAAACGGATCCTCTTCCAGGAAGAATTCCCAGCGGGTAATGAGCCCCTGCAACTGCTGAACCAGTTTTTCACGTTGGACACGGGCCTTATCCAGGTCCAGATCCGATTCAATCAAGTCGGGCCGAATCACGGAAAGCTGTTTGACATCCATCCCGTTGAGCCAGAGTTCCAAATCCTTCAGCACCTGGATATGCTTGTTCACGATATAAATGAACAACTCATCCGCATATAACCGAAAAACGGCCTGTTCCGAACGAAACAGCCATTCGAAGATGGCCGCCTCGGAATCCGCCACCAGATGATGGAAATGCTCCGGTAAGGGCTGTAAACGACGATGAATCTTCTGCAACAGCTTTTGGGTGGCAAACTTGCCGATACGGATGGTAAAGGCATTCAACGCCCAATGCTTCAGCTGGTGGGCCTCATCAAAGATCACCACCTCATGCGGGGGTAGCAGGCTTTGAGCGGCGGATAAATCCTGAAGGTACAAGGCATGGTTCGCGATCAGAATGTCGGCCTCGTCCAAATCCTCCCGCGCCTTGCGATAGGGGTTCTGATCGTAAAACTTGCAACGACGGCCCAGGCAATCGTCGGAATCGGAGCGGACCTCTTTCCATAACTCCGCCGGGATGGCCAGTTCCAGGTTGGCCAGGTCTCCATCCCATCCACGCTGCAACTCGGATTTCAGGTATTGGATATGCAGCATCTCACTGGAGTTAGGACGGATCTGCTTTTCCACCTCGGTCAACTTTTGGATGCACAGGTAGTTATTCCGACCCTTGACCAGCTTAACGGTCAGATTATCCAATCCGGCCGCCTTGGAAAGGAACGGAATGTCCTTTTCCAATAATTGCTCCTGCAAGGCGATGGTCGCGGTGGAAACCACTACGGGCTTCTTCTTGCCGTCAATATCCCGCTCTCTCTCGAACAGGGCAGGAATAAGATAACCGAATGACTTCCCGGAACCGGTTCCCGCCTCCACCACGATGGTTTTTCTCTGAGCCATGCTTTCCGCTACGCGGGATACCATGATTTCCTGGGCTTCGCGGCGCTCATAACTGTTAAACTGCTGCAAAATCTCATGGTACTTTTCCAGGATATTCATCGGGGCGCTAAAAACTCGCTCTCTGGGGCTGTGTGAAACAAGCAGGGGGGAAGTGAACAATCGTTTTTTAAAACTCGAAAAAATATTCGCCTTTGGTAACGATATCATTTTTACGCGCCAATGTCTGCATGGTGATAGCGCCATTCAATAAAAATGCATTCAGACTGAACGGAATTTTGACTGAACGGCTACATTAGTCAAACTACGGAAGCCGGAGGAAATAACTCTGTAATTGTCCTGCAGGTGGAGGAACGGAGAGAACGCTCCCTTCCGCAAGCGTGGAAAAAAAAGCTACAATACAAGTCAGGCCCGGACTTATATGATGGACTATCCGGTGCGTTGGGAGTGGAGCGGCAGCCCGGAATGATTCGTGCTCACCGAATTACAAGTGAAACAATCGATTGCCTGCAGGCGATCTACGCTCGCTTTGCGCTGCGCGCCAAAACCGAATACCGCTGGGCCTATGAGCCTATTCCCTTTGAAAGTTTTAAAATAGCCATCACTCAAGGCAGGATGGCGGGCTACTGGGTGGAAGACACCACTATAGAAGACACCGTAGGTTTCATGCTGTATTGCCGGGAAGCCCATCGTTCCATTGAGATTAACGTCATCTATTCGGAATTGGAAGATAAAAAGGTTATCCTGGATAAGCTCATCGTGCCATTTATACAAGATGTGCGGGAGTTGGACGGTTGGGACGTAATCAGCTACGCCATGCTGGGCGAGCAGGAAAATTTTGTCCGGACCATTAACTGGTACGGTTTTAAACCGGTAGGACAAGCCATCGTCCAGTTCGACATGATGGACTCCATCAGTATGCAGATTATGGCCCAACAAAAGCCGCCGGAATTGGCGGAAAATATGACTTTAAGCCCATGGCAGCCCCAATGGATTGGTGGCGTGGCTGAGAGCATCCATGAGGCGTTTCTGAAGTCGTCGGACGCATGGTGGGATCCTCGCTTTCGTAGTTTGCCGGGCGCAAAGGAAGTGCTCGCCCTGATCACCTCGGGTGAGATGGGTCGCTTCTTACCGGATTGTTCCATGATAGCGTTGCAGGATGAGACGCCGGTCGGTTTTTGCTTTGTGGTGCAATCGGCGGACTTTACGGGCAACATTCCCCTGATTGGCGTCCGACCTTCCGTCAAAAAGAAAGGGTTAGGGCTGCACTTGCTACAACACGCCCTGCGGCAAACCGTACAATCCGTGTTGGACGGCAAGGCGAATCTCCTCAAGGTGAGCGCCACCCTGGATACGGACAACATTTCCGCCATTAAAATGTACCGCCGCATGGGCTTCCGGGAAGATTACAACTATCCGCACGTCTTCCTGACTCGGGAAAGGGCCCTGGCCTTTCAAAGGAACAAGTGGTGCTAAAGAGGACTCGATAAACAAGCCATGTCTCGTTTTTACGACTTAACGCTGAAAGTCAAAATCAACGCCGAAACCTATGTGAAGTTCGACGGCACTGATCATCTGATGATTAAAAATATTCACTCTCCGGACGGGCTCAGCCAGAAGTACGACATCATACTGATCCTGTACGAGCTGATGGACTGGAAGTCGGTTGCGGAGCTGATAGAGCCCTGGCCGCCCGGTGATCAGCAAAAAATCATCGAACACCTGGCCACGTTGGAAGCCCAACACATCATCATCGCCTCCGATAAACCTATACAACCGGTCGCCGAAAGCGGTCTTTCCGAACATCTGGGCAAAAACATCCACATTAACGTGGAAAACCATCACTACATGCTGAAGGATTATGTCCGGCTGGCCGCTTACCGACGGGCCATTGAGCGTTCCGTAAATCCGGAAACCGTGGCAATGGATCTAGGTTGCGGTTCGGGCGTTCTTTCATTTTTTACGGTGAAAGCGGGCGCCAAGAAAGTCTTCGCCATAGAACGCCGCCCGGATATTATTCTATTGGCTCAGGAAATCGCCAAAGCAAACGGGCTGGACGATCGGATCGAGTTCGTGGAAGGCGCATCCAGCCATATCGAGGAGTCCCGCATTACGCCCAAGGCCGACTTGCTGGTCGCTGAAATTCTAGGCAACGGAATACTGGAAGAGAACGTGCTGGAATTTACCCTGGATGCCCGCCGTCGCTTCCTGAAGCCCAATGGCCGAATGATTCCCTATGGGCTGGATATCTGTTGTTTTGCCTTTGATTCAGGCATGTTTCAGAGTCGTCTTTCGGAAGTGAACGAATTTAACGACCTGTATGGCATTGATTTCAGCCTGTTGGGCAAAGTGATGGGCAAGAAAGCCACCACGCGTCTGGATCGATATAATCCGAATCTGCAAAAGCCCATGAGTGAACCCATCACCGTCAAAAGCCTGGACTTCCGCACGCTGGAAGACCCTTTCTTCGTGGAGCGTTTTGAGATCGTCGCCAAGCACGATGGCCGGATTGACAGCTTCTGCGGTTATTTCAAGGCGCACCTGGATGAGGACACCCAGCTCACCAATTCTCCCTGGGCGCCCGCTACGCATTGGACCCACCTGATTTACACCTTATCGGAAGGAATTTCCGTACAGGCCGGGGATGTCATCCCGATGGAAGTTATTTACGATGGCGCTCTCCGGGTGCGGGTTGTCTCCGATTAAGACGCTTCCAGGCTTTTTGTATTCGTCCCAACTACTGTACGCCTTTTTTTGTTCGGACAAACTTGCTTTAGTCCAGGACCAGTCTCGCTTAGCCTGTTTAATTCTTTTTGCTATGGGAATAGAGGCATCTTCCATAGACGAAAGCATGTTTATTCTACCAATCCAACGAATCACGAGCATATCTAGCTTCTGATTACGCTCCTTGGCCTTACTGGCGAAAGACCGTTGCGTAAGCATAAGCACAGCCCGAATAGTATCAATTTCTTTTGCCTTAAGCTTTCGGTTTTTATCAAGTCAGTTTCTTCAATGCGTTACAGCGGCATGTGCAAGTAGACAAACCACTCTCCCTCAAAGTGTGAATCACTCATTCCTTAGGGTATAATAAAGCCGGTTGAGGCACAGCGTGGTAAATTAGGCTACAAAGAGGTCAGCCTGCTTATAACTGTTTCCAACTAGCCTGTTCGATTTGATTTTAGTTCAGTGAGGAGGGAGCTTTCGTGGCAATATCCAATTTCACAGCCGGTCCGCGCAAGGGCTTTCATAAAATTGTTTCCTCATATGCAGAAGCCCTGGAAGGGTTTACTTCCGGCATGACCGTGATGATCGGCGGGTTTGGTTTGTGCGGCATTCCGGAAGGCTTGATTCGCAGTGTCTACGAGATGGACGTGAACGGGCTCACCTGTATTTCCAACAATGCGGGAGTGGATGGCTTTGGCTTGGGCCTGTGGCTGGAAAAACGCCAGATTAAGACCATGATTGCTTCTTATGTAGGAGAAAACGCCCTCTTCGAGCAACTGTTCATTTCCGGGGAAATGGAAGTCATCCTGACCCCACAGGGCACCTTGGCCGAAAAGATCCGCGCAGGCGGCGCCGGAATCCCCGCGTTTTACACGCCTACGGGCTACGGCACGATCGTCGCCGAAGGCAAGGAAACCCGCGAGTTTAACGGGCGCATGTATGTCTTGGAGCCTGCCCTGAAAGCGGACTTCTCCCTGATTCGGGCGTACAAGGCCGACACCATGGGCAACCTCATTTACCGGAAAACCGCCATGAACTTTAATCCCATGATGGCCGCCGCTGGTCAAATCACCGTGGCCGAGGTGGAGGAAATTGTACCTGCCGGAACGTTGGACCCCGAATTTATCCATACACCCGGCATCTATGTAGATCGGGTGATCCAGGGAAAATTTGAGAAACGTGTGGAACAGCGCACGATCAGTCCGGGTTAGTTATTGTAACCGTTGAGTGTTTCCAGCCTGATACAAGCAAGCGAGAGGTAGATTATGGCACTTTCCAGAGATCAGATTGCCCGGCGCATCGCGCAAGAGCTGAAAGACGGCTATTATGTCAATTTGGGCATCGGCATACCGACCCTGGTGGCCAATCATATCCCGCACTATATCGAAGTGCTGTTCCAGTCGGAAAACGGTCTGCTGGGCATGGGCCCCTTCCCCACGGAAACCGAACTGGACCCGGATCTGATCAATGCGGGCAAGCAAACCGTGACGGCGGTTCAAGGAGCCTGCTACTTTTCCTCCGCCGAAAGCTTCGCCATGATTCGGGGCGGACATGTCGATCTCACCGTTTTGGGCGCGTTTGAGGTCGACGAAACCGGAAACATCGCCTCCTGGATGATTCCCGGAAAGCTGGTCAAAGGCATGGGTGGGGCGATGGATCTGGTGGCTTCGGCGGAAAACATTATCGTGGCGATGGCGCATGCCAACAAGGCCGGAGAGTCTAAAATCCTGAAACGCTGCACCTTACCGCTAACCGGCGTGAACTGCGTGAAAAAAGTCGTTACCGATCTGGCGGCGCTGGAGCTGATCAATGGCCGCTTCCACTTACTGGAACGAGCGCCCGGAGTCTCCGTGGAAGAGATTGTCCGTTTAACCGAGGCGGAATTGGTGGTGGAAGGGCAAATCCCTGAAATGGCTTTATAGGATTTTTGGGGCGTAACTCAAACCGAGCCTTACGGAAGTCATGAAATGTAATTTAATAACTGGTAAAACTCATTGATTTTTAGCCTCAATTTTAACTATACTACATTAGACAATAGGTCAGTTTTGGCTTTTGGGCTACAGCAACGTTCAAAAACGGGTAAAATCGTCTTTGGATCCGGCAACCAACTTTAACAGAACGTATCATTGCCGTCTCTGACAATGGTTATATTTCAAAGAGACATGGATGTTCGGAGGTAGATCGAAGGGATGGACTTAAAGCAGGGTGATCTGGAAAACATCATTCTCAACGCGCTATGGGACTTAGAGAGTGATGGCAATGAACGGATCTTCGTCGGAGACATCCAGGAGAAGATCAAATCCGCCAAGAAAAAATGGGCATATACCACCGTCAAAACGGTGTTGGATCGCTTGGTGGACAAAGAAATCGCCGTCCGAGAAAAAGACGGCAAGAAATACCTGTACCATTCCGTAGTCAACCGGGACGAAGCAGGCATACTGGCCCTGAAAAAGGTGGTCCGGCAATATTTTAAAAATGATGTCAATGAGCTGGTGGCCTGCCTCAATCGTTTGCAGACCCCCGCTAAAATCATTGTAGAACGCAAAAACGCGATTCTGCAACAGGATGAAGTACGCAAAGAGCTGGCTAACCGTTAAGCCCTTTGGATATGAGGCTTTATCGGTGCCAGCCATGAGAGGGTAGAAGCAAAGGTTCGCTGGGTTGGCGTTGTTGGGTATTTAAGTTAATTTCCTGTTTGGAAGCTCCCGGTGGGCAGTTTAGTGCGCCATCGCAATCATCCGGCGGCTTGATGTACCGGTAATGCTGAATCACGCGATTCATGGGCGCAGGCACCTGATCCGTCGGACTAGGGCCTGGCTGCACATCCCCAACGGCATCTAACCAATGGGGCGCAGTCAGGAGATTGATGCGGCTATTGTACTGGTACTTTTCCTTTTGCGTCAGCCGGGACAGTACGCGAGATTTCCCAAAAAACGGGCGGAAGTGAATTTCCCCCTGAACGTCCGTATCCCAATAACCGACCTGTCTGCCTTCGGGACGCTCATTATCAATCAGCCAGCCATTGGGCGCCAGATAGTACTGCCGGGCCTGCGTTGGGCCACCATTGCGGCTGGTATCCACGCGAACATCCAGAGACCGGTTGGATTTGGGCTGCCTTAACAGAGGCAGCAGGCGTTCCAGGTAGTGAGCCTCCCCATGAGGCTGGGGCTGCTGAACCCACACGGGCTGACGGTTGGAAATATTCGTGGCCAACCCATCCGTCTGATCAATCCCGGCATCATTCAGGGCGGAAGCGATGCGTTGCAGGTCCTCCTGCCCGTAATCGAACCAGCCGCTATGCCCCGCATCCAGGTAAACCTTAGCCCCCGCCTGATGGTACAGACCAATGAGCGAACGAATCACTCCAACCCGCTGGTCGTAAATCGCTTGAGACTCATTGCTATTTGCCTGATCCCGCCGGTTTTGCACCGCCAGAGAAAGACTATCCGGCTCCAGATAAATGACCGGATGAAGGCCGGTATTGGTCACAAAGCGCTGAATCCACTGCGCATTGAGCCGGTTATCCGCCAGATAATCCTCATAATTGCTGAAGCCGCCTTCCGAAGCTTGCCCCAAGTCACGCATGGGAATTGCGTAAATAACCAACTCCGGAATCTGATGGGCCTGGGCGGCAGCCTTTAACGTCCGGATCAGCAACGGTTGATTGTCTCCGACATGCTCATCCCGATCCAGCCAAATCGCATGCGGCTGACCATAAATATGGTAGCTGGACGTCCAGGTCGGCACAAACAGGGTGGCGGATTTTGGCAACTTACTCCAGCTCCAACCGCAGGCTAAACACAGGATCACCGCACAAAAAACGAATAAGAGCGGCTTCATGCGGCGTCGCATTATCCCATCATCAATTTATAGTGAAAGACATACGCCGTGACCACACCGAGGAAAGCACCCACAATCACCTCAAACGGGGTATGACCCAGCAGTTCCCGCAAACGATCCGGAACCTGGCCTTGGCGATCCATATAAATATCCTCGGTGATCTGGTTGAGAATACCGGCCATTTTGCCCGCCGCTCGTCGTAATCCAGCGGCATCATACATCACGATGACCGCAAAACCCAGGGCCACCGCAAACAAAGTCGAGTCAAACCCTTCAATCAAACCGGCGCTGGTGGTAATACAGGCCACCAAGGCGCTATGCGAACTTGGCATACCACCGGTATGCACCAGGGTACGGAAATTTACCGGTTTGCGCAGCGCCAGATAAATGAAACATTTAAACACCTGCGCCCCAAAGGCGGCAGTTGCGCTGGCAAGAATAACTTCAAGACTGGTTCCGGCAATGCTCATCAAAAATTTTCCAACGCTCTCTATCTATCTAATGCGATTTGAAATAAAGCCCACCAAGGCTTTTAGGGCGGAAGGGTCGTAATCTTCAGGCAAACCCCGCGTTTCGTCCAACAAGGCCAAGGATTCCCGGGTGAGTTGTATAACCTGGCTACGGGATGCCTGCTCACCGAAAAAGGCCGGATAGGTGGCTTTTTGCTGAATTTGATCCTTCCCGGCGGTTTTCCCCAGGGTTTCCGAGGTGGAGGCAATGTCCAGCAAGTCATCAACAATCTGGAACGCCAAGCCCAGTTTCTGGCCCAGCAGGGTGAAACGTTCCACAACTTCCGGCGAGGCACCGGCCAGTTTTGCTCCGGCCCGTAAGGAAAAGCGAAACAACGCGCCGGTTTTGTAGGTGTGAATGTACTCCAAAATCTCCTGCGTGAAAGGTTTACCCTCATATTGGATATCCACGAACTGCCCGTTGACCAGACCGCGAACGCTGGTCACATCCGAAAAGTCACCCAGCACTTGCAGCAGGATTTCCGCCGTTATAGGCGCAGTTAAAGGCGTTTCCTTGGCAATCAACCCGAAAGCCAAAGCAATTAAGGCGTCTCCCGCCAAGACAGCGGTGGATTCGCCAAACGCCTTATGAACGCTGGGCTTGCCGCGCCGTAAATCATCATTGTCCATACAGGGCAAGTCATCATGAATCAGGCTTTGAGCATGAACCAGCTCAATGGCGCAAGCCGTGGGGAGGATATGTTCCAAGCGACCGCCACATGCCTTGCAGACCTCCAAGGCCAGAACGGAGCGGATTCGTTTACCGCCATCCAAAGTGCCATAACGCATGGCTTCCCATAGGCCACCAGCCTCTGGAGAGGCGTCGTAAGCATCCTTGTCCAGATAACGGCACAAATGGTCCTGTACCGATTGGAGCGCATCGGCAAAAAGCGTTTCGTAATCTACGCTACCCAGACTATCCTGTGTTACGGGGACCTGTTCGCCACTTGGCGATTGAGCGGACATTGGGGTCATCATAACGCCATTATACCGACAGTAGAGGTCTTGCAACAAGGGTAAGCCACGGTTTATTCCTCGACAAACTCATCCAGTGCATCAACGGCTGCATCCGGATCATCAGACTGTTCTTCCAGATCCAGCAGACGAACCTGCTGCTTTTGGGTGCGCCGGGAGGCATCCCGGTCCTTTTCCTTCAGTCGCAGAATTTGCAGTGAATCCTTGCCCTTCCGGTCCAGTTGCTTATAGCCGAATTCCTGCTTTTGGCTGCTGGCCGCTACCTCTTCCTTATAAGATTTGGACTCTTCCAACATATCACGATAGCTCTGGTAACGCGTTTCGGCAATTTGCTCCCGATGGGTCAGCACCGCACAGCCTTCCTCATCTTCATGCAGGCAATCCGTGAAGGCGCAATTCGTCTTAAACGACTGAAAATCCCGAAATATGGCCGCCAACTGGGTGGGAAGCACCGTGTTGAATTTCAGGTTACTAAAACCGGGTGTATCTGCAATCAACGTATCCAGATCATTCGGTTCAAGCACCAGCAGCTCCACATGGCGAGTAGTGTGCTGCCCACGGGCAATTTTCGCGGATACCTCGCCAACCCGAAGCTGAAAGTTCGGGTTTAAGGCATTCAGCAAAGAGGATTTTCCGCTGCCGCTAGGGCCAGCCAGAACAGTGATCTTACCCTGGATAAGTTCATGAATTTTCCGCAATTGCTCGGGCTGGTGCACCGAGGTAAAAACCACCGGATATCCTAACTGCTCCTGGTACAAAGCTTGAATCTGGCGGACTTCCTCATCACTTTGGGCTAAATCGGCCTTGCTGATGCAAAGTATCGGCTCCAATCCCGCCAGTTCGATATGCGTCAGGTAACGATCCATCTGGTACGGATCAAACAAGGGCTCCCGCAGCGAGTACACCACGATGACCTGATCCACGTTGGCCAATTTTGGACGACTGATGGTATTTTTGCGCCCAACCACCCGCTGAACCCGCGCCGTTTTGGCGCCCTCGTTAATACTGTCCAACACCACGAAATCACCGACCAGAATATCCATACCCTCTTTTTTCAGCAAGCCGCGCAACATACACTCGTAAAGCACCCCATCCGCTTCCACGTAATAATAGTTGGAGTGATACTTCAACAGGCGTCCTTTACGCTCATTGGGCGCCTCCTCGGCGGTTTGTCCCAACGGCTGATTATCGAGCAGGTTGTCGCTCACGAATGACAGACTCCGAATCAGGAATGGCCTTTAGCGATAAAATCGCCTCAAATTGCTCCAGGGAACGTTGATGGTTCGGGCTCAGATGATAATTGAGGCACTCACGATAATAACGCTCCAGGGTGGTGAAAGGCAACTCGCTTCGAGCCTGAGCAGTTTGCAAACCAGTTTGGAACAGTGTTGGCTCCTGGAAGAACCGATTTCGCGCCTCGCACAGTTGCCGGTTGATCTCCGTCAATCGCGCCGGATTAGCCTCCGCCCATTGCCGATCCGCCACCCAAACGGCAAAGACAAACGGCAGGCTGGTTTTGTCCCGCCACAAGGTGGATAAATCATAGCAGTATAAGTCTTGGGATAACTCCGGGGCGTTTTGATTGAGACTTTCCTTCATCATCAGGGCATTGTCACCAATAATCAGCGCATTACCGGATGCCTGCAAAATCTGGTGGTAATCGGCAGCCTCGTATACCCGGAACCACGGCCGTAAGTCCTGTCCGGTGAATTCCTGCAATAAGTAAGCGAGCAGGGCCACGGAGGTTTCCGAATCGTTGGGCACGTTCAGCACCGGCATATCCAATACGCCCGGTCCAAGCGGCTCCCGACTGAGGAACAATACGCTTTCTACGGCGCCCGGTGAACTCACGGACAAATCATTCAGCAACACCAGCCGATCCTGATTCCTGAGATAGCAGGCGCTGGAAACCGGCGAAATATCCAGCTCACCCGAAAGAATACGGGCGTTCAATCGGGCCGGCACATCATAAATCAACTCCACCCGCTCATCCGGCTGATAAGCCGAATAGACGGGAACCGTATTGACGAATGAGATGGCTCCCAGTCTAACGTTTACAGAACTATTAGACGGGCTGTTCATCGTAAATGCGGATAATATTGTAAACCGTGTCGCGTTCGACGGGGATTTTCCCGGCCTTGCGGATCATGTTCAGCAATTCGGCCTGAGTCATGGCCTGGGAGGCATCCGTACCGGCGGCATGGGCAATTTTCTCCTGCACCACGGTGCCGTCAATGTCGTCCACCCCAAAGCTCAGGCTAACCTGGGTAATTTTCTCGCCGATATGAATCCAGAAGGACTTGATATGCGGGACGTTATCCAGCAGGATGCGGCTGATGGCGAAGTTTTTCAGGTTTTCCACGCCGGTCAGCGCATTGCTGGCGTCAATGGCGTTGTTGTCGTAATAGCAGTTCAGAGGGATGAAGGTCATGAAGCCACCGGTCTTGTCCTGCTGGTCACGAATCGCCAGAATATGGTCAATCCGCTCCTCCGGCGTTTCACCTAAACCGGCCAGCAACGTGGCGTTGCTTTGCATTCCCATGCTGTGCGCCAGACCATGAATTCTGAGCCACTCTTCGGCGGGAATTTTATCCACGCAGACCAGTTCTCGAACCCGTTCAGCGAACACTTCCGCGCCACCGCCGGGCAAAGAGCCCAGGCCAGCCTCTTTCAGAATAGACAACGTCTCTTCTACGGGAATGCCTTCCAGCTTGGAGAGGTAATCCAGTTCTACGGCAGTCAGACCTTTAATATGCACATGAGGGAAGTGCTGCTTCAGCGATTTGAACAGATCCCGGTAATAGGTCAGCCCTTGTTCTTTGTACAAGCCGGAAACAATGTGGAATTCCGAAAGTTGATCCTTCATGGGATAGTCGTTGACTTGCTTAATCACATCATCAATGCTCATCACATAGGCAAACGGCGAGCCGGGCCCTTTCTTGAAGGAGCAGAAGCGGCAGTGGGCTTCGCAGATATTGGTCGGGTTAATGTGAAAATTATGCACCCAATAGACGTAATCCCGAACTTCCGGCGGCGTGCGTAAAACACGGGCAGCATCAGCCAGAATGCCAATGGCCAGCAAGTCATCCGAATTATAGATCTCAACGGCTTCTTCACGGGTAATGCGCTCACCGGCCATGATCTTCTCGTAAAAACGGCTGAACGGATGGGACGAGCGTGAGATGTATTCTTCAACCAGAGCGGATGCCATTGCACTATCCTCTTCTATTGGTGGGCAGGAGTGGGGAAACGCTGACCGCTATATCTGCGTTTTACATAGCGCGTTTTGTCTAGGGCCAGCCCTTCGCATGGGTATTATTTGGCTTTATCTTCCAATAAACGTTTCGCTCCTGCAAGCAAGGTTGGTTTTTGATCGATATCCCATACATGAGAGCCCCGCATGACTGCGGGGCTCTCGTATAGCCTGCTTAATGGATTAACCCTGGTAGTTCACCCCGGGCGATATTGTTGGTGTTTCGACCGGTTTATGATGATGGTGCCCATGATGTCCATGTGGTTTTGTCCCAGGTGGGGGAGCACCATTACCGGGTTGATATTGCCTTTGATAACCATATTGTTGATAACCATATTGTGTTCCAGGAATTGGCATCTTTTCTCTCCTATGCTTGTGACTGTATTAAATATATGCTTGATAGATATCCAAATATCCGACCGTTTCTTCCTATTAGTATAAAAACAGCAAGCCAATCAAATTTGCTTTTTTCGACTAAAATATTATAGTATTCGAAAATTTATTCAGCCCATTCACCTGACCCCAGCCATGCTTGAGCGCCTATAAAGGCTGACTCTGACTGAGGATTATGAATACCATACACAAGAGCCCCACATGGCTGCGGGGCTCTTGTGTATCCTGTGCCGTTAAAATTAAGCTGTAGTGGAAAACCCAGGGTTTTGTATTGAAAAATTATTAGTTTGTCCTGAAAACCTTTGTTTATCACCATCATTATCCAGGTGACGGTGGTGATGGTGTTGCCTTTGTTTGCTCTGCGTCGGATCATTTGGAGAGGGAACACCATTGCCGGAGAATGAATACTGGTTTTGAAAACCATATGATGATGGAGGAATCGCCATTGTCTGTATCTCCCATGCTTGCTATTTTATGTATTTATTATTTAGATTTGACATGTAAACATCCGGCTATTGGCCGCTAAGTTTAAAATTCATTCGGCCAATTTGCCTGACTTCAGCACTCCCACAGCAATATACTCAAAGCTTGATCCTGACTGAGGGCCAAAGCCTTCGTCATCATCCACCCCTATATTTTTGCCGCTAGATTTTGCTTAAGTCGAAACCACACTTCCATGAGGATAAAAACGAAAACCGACCGAAAGTTGTTAGTTTTCGGATAAAAACACGCCAAAAATTCGGGAAACTTCAATAAGAGACTCTATTCCATATCCATCCAATGCAGTCAGGTCATATCTTCAATGGCGGTTCAGCAACCATCAAAATGGAAGCGTGTTATAGAACCTGAATTTCGGAATGATCCGCCAGAAGAAACTTATGGGTTTCCTGGCTGGCAGGGGATTTAATGATTCGGCAGCCCTTACCCAGCAAACTTTCCTCAATGCAGCCCGGGACCGCCTCAATCTGGCACTCTTCCAGCAGCACGCTGTTTTCAATACGACAATCCTTCAGCACACAGCCATCCCCAACACTGGTAAAAGCACCAATCGTCACATTCTCCAAGCGGCAGCCCTCACCAATCATCACTGGCCCGGTAAGATGCGAATTAATCACGACTGTACCGGCACCCACATGCACATCCCCCTCCAGATGAGAGGTCATGTCCACGTCGCCTTGAATTTCATAGTGCAGATATTCACCCAGAACCACATTATTAGCCGCCAGGAGATCATCCTTTTTACCGGTATCCAGCCACCAGCCATTATGAACTCGAGAATGCACCTGCTTATTATCATCAATCAACCGCTGAATGGCGTCGGTAATTTCCAGTTCACCGCGCCAGCTCGGTTTAATCCGATCGATGGCTTTAAAAATACCGGCCCGAAAGAGATAAACTCCCACCAACGCCAAATCGGATTTGGGCTCCTTGGGTTTTTCCACCAATCGCATCACCTGTCCCAGCGCATCCAGTTCCGCCACACCAAACGAGGATGGGTTCGGCACCTGCTTGAGCAGGATAGAGGCATCATAACCCGCGTTTTGAAACTCCGCGATATGCGCACCCAAATCCGCGTTAATCAGGTTGTCGCCCAGGTACATAATAAAATCGGAATCTTCCAGGTATGGCTTGGCGATTTTCACCGCATGCGCCAGCCCGGCAGGCTCATCCTGCGGAATAAAGGTCAACCGCGCGTCATCCTTTAACCATTGATGCAGGGAAAGCTTGATGGCTTCACCGGTTTCCGGGCTGATAATAATGCCAAAGTCCCGAATTCCGGCCTGGTATAAGCTATCCATCGCATAGTGCAGGATAGGTTTGTTAGCCACGGGCACCAGTTGCTTAGCCATGGCGTAGGTTAAAGGACGAAGCCGGGTGCCTTTGCCACCGGCCAAGATCAAAGCTTTCATCTCAATGCTTCCAGATTGTGCGGACATGGGCCATCAACTCCCTTCAGAAAATCCCGGACCGCTATCTCATGTACCTGGGCGGACAGTCGACGCTCCGGCTGATTGGACAATCGTGATTTTACTATAGATCGAGCCAGCCTGAATATGGCATAGGCCAGAATGGTCAGTTTTTGCAGGGGATTCGCGTACATCATTAACAGGCGCAAGCGGTTCCGATGAAAGTAATACTGGGTTCGCAGGCTTTTGCCACCCGTGGTAGCGCTTTCAATGTGGAAAACCTTGGATTGCGTTGAAACCGTTAGCGGAAAGCCAGCGCGGATATATCGCAATGACGCTTCCCCATCCTCAAAGTAGAGAAAAAAGCTTTCATCCATCAAACCAGCCTTCCGAATGGCTTTCAAGGGAATCAACATACTGGCGCCGCTGAGCGATTCCACGCTCATACCGTCCCGCACCGCACTTTCGGGATAGCCTCTTGAGCCACCGTTCCACCAGTTGAAGCGGGTACCCACCTGTTGATAGCGGCCATCCGGGTAGAGCAACAAGGAACCCACCAAGCCACCCGTTTTTTGCGCCTCGCTTACCAGATGGGTCAGCGTATCGGGCACCACCGTGGTGTCGTTGTTGAGTAGCCAGATGTACGCATCCTGTCCGCTTGGCGTTTCACCTCTGGAGGTTTCAGCTTTTGAAGTTTCCTCTAAGGCCACCCGAATCGCCAGATTATTCCCTCCGCTGAAACCCAGGTTTTGCTGAGATTCGATCAGGCGGAATTCGCCGGGTTCCATTTTTAGCCGGGCATGTAATTTGCTCAACGAATCATCGGGTGAGTTATTATCGATCACCAGAATCCGGTAATTCGGATAATCCAGGTAACGTAGGGAATCCAGGCAGGCAAACGTTTCCGGGACGCCCCGATAGTTGAGCAACAGAATATAAACCAGGGGCTGTTCCACCATGCGTTCCGGACCTCTTCCACTTTGCAGCGATTATACCCGAACCGCTCATTCCTGTGTCTTTGCTCAATAATTTTTGCTCAATCCGGTGGCGCTTATTGAAGAATGAAGGCCAGAGATAGAACCAGCGATATAAAAGCTCACTCAAGACTATCCGACGGTTTGATTGAGTTCCTTCAGAATCTTGGAGAGATCCAGTTGATGGACTTTGCAGGTGGCAAACAGGTTTTCATGTTCCAGGGCTTTGTAACCGTCCACATGCAGGCCATACTTGGCGAATACTTCCTGGGTAGCCGGATACTGCTGGACAATTTCCGGGATGCTCATCTCCTGGGTAATGGCTGACTTGCTCATACACCATAATCCTCTACAAACTCAAACTCTCGTGTCCGTTCAACGCCGGGTTCCGGCTGCGGTTCAGTCATCATGGGCCTGCTTGGGTCAAAGCTGGCCTTGATGGTATCCGCGATAGTCGCAACCTGAATCGCTTTAATTTTACGGGCATCCGGCATCGCGCTACCGACTAATTCCGTCTTGGGCAACAGCATGCGCTTAAAGCCAATGCGAGCCGCCTCCTGCAAGCGGTTTAACGCTTGACGAACGGGTCGTACCTCGCCTGTCAATCCAATCTCACCCGTGACCACCGTACCGGGAATCACCGACAGATTACGCACACTGCTGATGATGGCCACGGCTACGGCCAGATCGGCGGCCGGTTCATCGATACGCAAGCCGCCCACCACGTTGACATAAACGTCCTGCCGGGAAAAATCCAGGCCCAACCGACGCTCCAATACGGCCACAATCTGATGCAGCCGGTTATACTCAACTCCGTTGCCAATCCGGCGAGGCGCGGAGTAGGCGGATTGTCCTACCAGCGCTTGAATTTCCACCAGGATGGGCCGACTGCCTTCGATGGTGGCAACCACCACGCTGCCCGGCAAATTTCCGGCATTCCCCAGCATGCTTTGGGAAAGGAACAATTCACTGGGGTTGCTGATTTCTTTCAGCCCGTCTTCAGCCATCTCAAATACCCCGATCTCCTGGGTGCTGCCGAAGCGGTTTTTCACGGTACGCAAAATGCGCAGGTTCTGATACTTGTCGCCCTCAAAGTAGAGCACCGCGTCCACGGTATGCTCCAGGAGCTTGGGACCGGAAACCACGCCTTCTTTAGTCACATGCCCCACCAGAAAGATAGGCACGTTCAAAGTTTTGGCCGCATCCATCAGGATGGCCGCACATTCTTTAATCTGGCTAACGCTGCCGGGCGTTCCGCTCGCATCCGGACAGTACATAGACTGGATACTGTCCACAATCACCAGATCCGGCTGTAAGGCGCGGATGTGATCCAACACCTGTTGGATATTGGTCGCGGCCAGGACGGAAATGAGATCCGTCGCCACCTTCAGCCGTTCGGCGCGCATTTTAATCTGGTAGGGAGACTCCTCCCCGGCGACATACAGCACCATTTTACCCTGCTTGGCCACTTCGGAGGCGGTTTGCAGCATCAGCGTGGATTTCCCGATACCGGGATCGCCGCCAATCAATACATAGCCGCCCGGCATGATGCCGCCGCCCAACACCCGGTCCAGTTCCGGAAAGCCTGAACCGAACTGCGCGGCGTTATCCATCGTGACCTGGGACAGGCGAATCACGCCTTGTGTCTCATTGCCAGCAGAGGAAGGCGCAGCCAAACTCCGGGTGCGCAAAGTATCCGTCTTGGGCTTGATGCTGATCTGCTCGCTAAAGGAGTTCCAGCTTTGGCACTCCGGACACCGGCCCAGATAAGAAGGCGCCGTATACCCGCAGGCTTCGCATAGATAAGTTACTTTATTCTTCGCCATAGCCCCCATTATACCCGTAATCGAGTCCAACGCGACGCCGATGCGCTTCAACGACCGTAAACGTCCTCGTAATCTTCCAAAACCACAACCTCTTCTGCGTCAATATAAGCAGTGGGACTGGTGGAAGAAACATCTCTGGCTTCGACAGAGACATTAGGGAACATGGAAGGATAAGGCCTAACGTTTTGGGAGGCTGGTTGTGTGACCGGGCTGGCATAAGGCTGGTAAATCTCATCCGGCGGGGCTGGAAACTGGGGAACGATTGACTTCCGACGCTGGGGATTTCCCGGCTGGGTGGCATACGGTTTAACAGGCTGTACCCGTTGAATCGGAGATTTATCGGACAAGTAGGCAATGGTTTGGGACTGAACGGGAGTCACTGGCTCAGCCGGAGTGGCAGGTTGAGATTGTGCTGGACGCATAGACTGAGACTCAGCCGGTTGAGGATAAATGGCTGCTCGTTCCTGAGCAATCCGTCGGTGCTGTAGCGCGGCATATTCAGGAGCAATTTCCGGCATTGAGGTTACTGGTGGGACTTCTTCCGAAACTTCTTTTAATAAGGACACCGTGTAAGGCGTGGTAGCCACCAGGAACTGTTTACCTTTCAATTCCACCAGATGCAACTCTTTGCCCTTGCCCAAATCCGTGGTTTCCAGCACTTGCACATGCTCTCCGCCCATCTTCAGCCGCTCCAGGTAGTTCTTCTTGCTGGGCGATTTTGGAGTTTCCGCATAATCGGACCTGATATCCGCATCAGGCGTCATTTTTTGCTGCATCGGCTTGGATACTGGATTAGACGATGGCTTGAAGGACGACTTCAGCCAGCTACTCGACATCTGGCCAGGCAATTCCGTAGACCACTGCTTGCGCTCTTTCAGCTTCTCGAAAAAGTCCGGGTAGCGCTCCAGCAACTTGGGCAAAAGCCCCTTGATAAAGCCGACCACCAAGCCTAAAACCAGCAACAGGCTGAAAAATATCCGCAGCAAACCGTTAATGGACGCCTGCATCGCGACAGCCTGCTGCTTGCTATCGTTATCCAAAGATTCCTGCTCGGGATCGCTCGCGTTATTTTCAGCGTCAGATTTTTCTGTGGATAAGTCATTTTCCGTCAGGACGTCTTGTTTCGGAGGTTTGTGTCCCTTTCCGGCTTTCTGCGCATCATCAGTCTCCAGAGACACTTCCGGATGAGCGAAAGTGGGCTGATGGCTTCTGGCATTCCGCTCAGACCGGACTACCGATGCGGGCTCAACAGGCTTGTTGAACAAGGCGTCCTGCTCCAACAGGCGGGTAATATCCAAAGGCCCACGCTCAGTGGGTGTTGCCGTTCTTTGATGATGCTTTTGCAGCTTGTAAGCAGCGCGGTCAGACTGACTGACTGGCTGAGCGCCATTCATTTCCGCAGGATTATTAACGCCAACGTTTCCTTCGTTGGGGGAAAGTTTCAGGATGCCGCCTCTGGTAGGGGCCGAATCATCCTTACTGTCTGAGCTTTTATCTGATTCAGGCACAGATTTTGCCTCGGCGGAAGCCTTACCGGACGCTCTCTCTGCCTGTTTATCCGATTTATCCGCGTGTGAAGATGCAGGCTGGCTTGCAGGGGAGTTACCCTCTCCATCCCAGGTGTGCAAATAAATTTGCTGGGACTGGATGGTAATCGCCCGGCCCGATGGAGTCTCCTCCTCATGCACCACGCTGTTCTTCTTCAAGGTGGGATCGATGCCAATGTTGCCCTTATACGATTTGGGGACCTTGATGATCATAATGTCATCACTGCGGCGAATCGACACATCCGAACTGGTGGCCGTATTCAGGTTCACGTTCACATTGCCGCCGTCCTTGGTAATATTCAGATCATGACCGCCTTCCGCCCAACCCCACAGCGGGATGGATAAACACAATCCCAGACTCAATACGGTCGCCAGACGAAAAGCCAACCGATCGGTTCGCTCATTCCTTGGATAGGATGGGGAGAAAGCACTCTTCAGCATAAGTTCCCTAATCCAAAAGTCCCAGCCCGAACACGTTTCAGGCTCCGCAAAGCGCGGTCATTCAATTCACTCACGTATCCCATCTGCCTGACGCCGAAGCTTAAAGGGGATATTTCGGAAGTCTGATTTCAGGCCACTGGCAGAATTATCTCTATTATAGTACAGCAACGCATTCTAGAGCAGATAATCCTTGCCACCGATAATGTTGACATGAAGCTGGCCCGTGGCCATGATAAAGCGAATGGATTTGCTCTTATTGCCACCGGTATCGGCCTTTTCAATGGCAAACCCCAGTTTGGACATGGCCGCCCGGATTGCCGTGGCGTTTCGGGCGCCAATATTCATGATGTTTCCTCCCCCACCGCCAAAGTTGAACAGTTGGGCGCCGCCGGCCATGCGTACGATGGTTCCCCGCTTCTGTCCGCCAGCCTCGATAAATTTTTCCACCAGGGCCGGAACGGCCAAATTTGCGTATTTCCCGGGAGATTCATCGGCGCTATAGGTGTTGGATAGTGAGCTTTCCGGCATAACTATATGGGCAATGCCTCCTATCCGGTTGATGGTGTCATAAATGGTCAAGGCCACGCCTGTCCCCAAGTTGGGGATATTAAAAACGACCAATTTATCCCCACTCACATGGATCTCGCCCAGCTCGACCGTAGTTTTCCTCTGCAACGACATAGGGCGTCAGGCTTCCTTCAGGCTCATGGAGTCCGCCAGATCGCGAATGGTCGGCCCCAAACCCATCAGTTCGCTCATCAATGTTTCCAGATATGCGCTTTTTGGCTCAATACCGACTTTAATCAGCGCTGGTGCGTCCAGGCTGTACATCAACCCGTCATTACCGGATCCATAACCGATCATGCGACTCATCATATCAGCCAGATGCACATAGGTGATGATTTTAAATTCCTCGGCATCCGTTTTGTTTGGCAGCGTGGAAGGTTTGTGATGGTACTTAATGGAATCAACCAGGACAGGCGGCAAATTCCACTTCTCAGCCACGCGAGCCCCAACCATGCAGTGGTTGAAACCCAGCACTTTCCACTCAGCCTGAACGAAGTCAACCCGCTCCTTGATAGTTAAACGCTCAATTTCATGGTAATGGGGTCCCACAAACTCACCCAGGACCAGCATACCGATATCTCTGAGCAAAGCAGCCGTATAGACCAGCTCCGGATTCCGGTAATTCAGCTTCTTGGCGATATGTTTGGCGTAAACGGCGCAAGTCAACGAGTTCAGCCAAAGATCGCCCTCTTTCAGGCAATAGCCGTCAACCGGTTTATCCAGGCTGAATTTGGCGATGATCGTGTAAATCATACTGCTTAGGGTGGAAAAACCCAGGATGGCTACCGCGTCTTTCACCGTGGAAATACGGCGGGCAAAGCCATAGGCGGCGGAGTTGCATAATCTCAGGATTTGGCTGGTCAAGCTGGGATCCATCCGAATGATTTCGGCCAGCATCTCCGCATTCGTATCCTCCTCATCCAGGAGACTCCGAATCTTCAAGGCGGCGGCAGGCAACTCCGGAAGTTTTTGCACCCGCTTAATGATATCTTCTAACGTGGGTTTGGCCATAGGAACCTGGGGCTTCACCTCTGATTTTTAAGTATCCATGAACACAAGACGGCTAATTCTATATTTATAGTTTAACGTTGAATAATTGAATCCAGAGCATAATCACCGGCTAATTCATTTAATCAGTTGACAGGGATTTTTTATTTTTAGGACAGCAAAGCGATCTAAGGGAACAGTGACAAACGTTCCAATACGATCAATTACATTGCGTCATTTTTGTTTGATAATATGCCAGCAAAGCATGAACAATGCCCTGTTACTGCCACCTAATGCTCGATAAACACATAAATAAGATGGGTATGGGCTAATGTACGACACCACGACCACCATACTTCCCAACAGACCGATTTACAACATGGCACAGACCTACGAACGCGTGTTCCCGGAAGTCAGCGCGCTGGCCTCCATGGCCTATACACCTGGAAATCGGGTCGACAAGGCTAAGGCAGGGGCTGGCACTTTCGTCAATATGTATACCTATCAACATATCAACCGGTGGTATGCCCGAAAGTTAAAGCAATTTGAAATGCGCCACCCCAGGTTCTACGAGCAGATGAATCGGCACCCATTCCTGCTAGGTATCCCTGTTACCGGTATCGGAATCGCCTTGGCCTGGCTGGGAGGAGATGTCAGTGAAGGCGCCCTCGGCCTATTTTTGGGAATGTCCAGCATCAACAAAGGATTGAAAAAGTTCCTGCACACGGAACCCATGGATAAAATCGCCAAACTCCTCAAGCCGGTAGAGCGTTTTGCCAACAAGGGCATTGTCAAGTTCGGCTTGTTATTCGCCGGATTGGGCTTTTTGGGAGCGCTGATTGGGCGAAGCATCCAAGATCATTGGAATTTCAGCAAACACTATGCGGAAGCCCGCAAAGAACAGCCTTATGGCGAAATTTCGCCCTATCAGCTCCGCACGCAAGTGGCGCAAGATCTGTGGATGCCCCGCAACCCTAAAGCAGACCTGGAAAATGCTGAGGATGACGATTAAGACTGGTTCCACTTATACTTTCAGCCTGTAATTCTTCAGGCCGATTTGGAGTATACCTGGGGTAAAATCGCCTTTCCTTCTCATCGACTTCATTCCCGTCCTCTGGATACGCCCTTAATCAGAGTATGACAGAGCTTATTTCCGCACTTTAAACGGACGATACATTCCGGAAGCGACTACAGGCCATTCAATCCTAAAAAGCTATGATTTTCGGATTGAAACGTATATAATAGGCTGCAGTTGGCTCAGCCCCATTGTAACCAGAGGCTAAAGGCTCCCCTGTAACTCGCTCTTGATGATTTGACAGGCTTACCAGTCCTTTACTGAAGAATCTTGATCACATTTCTCAAAGTTTCTTTCCAAAAGGGGCCTCTTCAGAAATAATAGGCTAAGCAAACTGCAGGTTGAGCACCCCACGCTGAACCAATATCCGGTAAGCACTCAACCAGAGTTAGGTTTTATTGACTTAGGGGACAGGTTTTTATGGAATTTATCAATCCAGGTTCACAGCACAACAACCCCGGAGAGCCCTCCCTGTTCTCCAGCGCAAATAATCCACCCAGGATTAAAGCCTCCATTAAGGTGGTTGGTGTCGGCGGTGGCGGTAGCAATGCGGTTAATCGCATGATTCAAAGCGGTATGAGCGGCGTTGAATTCTGGGTTATGAATACCGATGCCCAGGTGATCGACATGGCCTCTACCGAAAAGCGGCTGCAGTTAGGCCAAAAAATTACCCGAGGTTTAGGTGCCGGTGGTAACCCCGCAATTGGGATGAAAGCCGCCGAGGAAAGCCGCGATGATATTATTTCCGGCCTGGAAGGCGCGGATATGGTGTTTATCACTGCCGGTATGGGCGGTGGTACAGGCACCGGAGCCGCTGCCGTTGTAGCAGGTATCGCCCGTGAGATTGGCGCTTTGACAGTTGCCGTAGTGACTCGTCCATTTACGTTTGAAGGGCGTCGCCGTCAGCAACAGGCGATTCAAGGCTTGGAAAGTCTCAGAGAGAATGTCGATACGCTCATCGTGATTCCTAACGACAAACTGTTGGAAGTGGTTGAGCGCCGTACCTCCATGCAGGAAGCTTTCCGTATTGCTGATGAAGTCCTCCTCCGAGGCGTACAAGGTATCTCCGATATTATTACGGTTCCCGGCTTGATTAACGTTGACTTTGCCGACGTTAAAGCGATTATGAGTCTTTCCGGCTCTGCGATTATGGGTATCGGTCGAGGTTCTGGCGAAGGGCGGGCATTGGAAGCCGCTCGGACGGCTGTCAACTCACCATTGTTGGAAACTTCTATCGAGGGCGCCAGCGGCGTAATCTTCAACGTCACCGGCGGGCCGGATATGACGCTGCATGAAGTCAACGAAGCGGCTGAGATCATATACCAATCCGTCGATAAGGATGCTAACATCATCTTTGGTTCCGTGATTGATGAACGGATTCAGGGCGAAATTCAGATCACCGTCATTGCAACCGGCTTTGAGCTGAAAGCTCACCATTTACGGCCTGAGCAATATGTAGAAACCCTGAAAACCCCGTTTGAGACCTCGGCTGGTCGTTCCACGTCGCCTTATGGGCTACCGAATCCGTCCGTTGCCGCCAAGTCGGCAGCTCCGGCAGCAGTACCGGGCTTACAAACGCCTAGTAGCCTGATGCCTCCCAAACTGGAAGAAACGCCAACCTGGAAGGCTCCGCAACAGCCGCAACGTTCGACCAATTCCATGACTGAGGCAGCGCGAAAATTGCTCGACCTGCCTGATTTTCTGAGGCCCAAGAAATAAGAGAAAGCACCAGAAATCAGTGTCCATGGAAATTAGTCCCGGCAAAGCGCCGCAAAACTTTTTAAGCTCCAGAGTGAAAGCTCTGGAGCTTACTCCTGAAGGCGTCAAATTGCTGGATCAAACCGCTCTGCCCCGTGCGGAACATTACCTGATGATCCGTACCGCAACTGAAATGGCGGAAGCCATTGAAACTATGTTGGTGCGCGGCGCCCCGGCCATCGGCATTGCCGGTGCGTACGGCGTCGTTTTAAGCGCCAGGGAGTGGTTCATTTCCGACCTGACGTTAGATGACCTACGGGAACGCATTGGAAACGATTTGAAACGCTTAGCCAGAACCCGACCCACAGCGGTCAACCTGTTCTGGGCCTTGCAAAAAATGGAAGAAATCTTAAAAGCGCCCATGGAAAGTCCGGCAAACCTGCTGGACAGCCTGACCGCATGTGCGGTTCGTATTCATGAGGAAGATGTGGAGTCCTGCCACCGGATTGGTGAGTATGGCGCCGCAATTATCCCGGCAGGTGCAGGAATTTTAACCCATTGCAACGCCGGTGCATTAGCGACAGGCGGTTACGGGACCGCTTTAGGCGTGGTGCGTTCCGCTTTTGCAGCGGATCCGACCATCCAGGTCTTTGCTGATGAAACCCGTCCACGGCTGCAAGGTGCGCGCTTAACCACCTGGGAACTGGTTGAGGATAGTATCCCGGTTACGTTGATCACAGACAACATGTCTGGCGCCTTGATGAAAACCGGTAAGGTCGATGTGGTTGTCGTCGGCGCGGATCGCATTACCGCAAACGGAGACACTGCCAATAAGATTGGCACCTACAATTTAGCTCTGATTGCGCATGCCCATCGCATTCCTTTCTATGTCGCCGCGCCACTTTCCACCATTGATCTTTCCTTACAGAGTGGGGATGAAATTCCAATTGAGGAGCGCGATCCAGAAGAAATATCGACCATCAATGGCGAATTAATTTGCGCAGTAGGCTCTAAATTCTTTAATCCCTCTTTCGATGTAACGCCGGCCCAATATATTACCGGTATTATTACCGAACGCGGAATTGCCCGACCCGATTACTTAACCAGCTTGGCATCGCTTTTTTAAGTCCTGAAGCAAAACATTTTATTGAAAAGTGATATCACCCCGTCTTTACACGGTTTCAGACGGAATAAATTGTAACGTTTGCTTCAGAAAAGTAGCATAAAAATGCTTTTAATTGTTTTTATTCTTATACCTACATTCCCACTTTTTAGGCATGTGATTAGAGTAAGAGAGAATACTGGTAGAGGTATAAAACCGTGTTTTTTAACGCGAATCCTTATGGCAACTTGCCAAATTCATACCTGTTCCATATGCAGGTCAAACAGCAGCCCGGCAATAACGGCGGCGCTAATCAGTTTGCTGCGGACACCTTACCGCCTATCACGGAGGAATATATCCGGAATGGGCAACATAAAAAGCAACTACAGGACCGTCGTAACCGCCTGAATACTGAAAGAAGCGGGAGTCTGCACGAAATGTTGCTGCGCTTAAATCGAGGACGTCAGGAGGTTAACAGCCTCCAGTTTCAATTGAACAATGTACAAAACCCGTTCCAAAAGAGAATCCTGGAAGCCCAATTGGGTCATAAAACCGCCGGCACTTCCTTTATTGAGCACTCCCTATCTTCAAGCTACGATCCGGGCGCCAGCGGCTTTGTCGGTTCTGAAAACCGGATTGATACCATTGGCAGCTTTGTAACCAGCGCCTAACAAATCGAACGGCAAAGCGGGTTATGAAAAATTCAGTTCGATGCTGAACGAGAGCGGAGAAAGACTATGAAACTGCCGTCTGAATTTCAGCAGCATGCAAACGTCCCTCTTTCATGGCCGTTTGCAGGGCCTGCATAACCATACGATGACGGTCCATCAATGGAACGCTTTCAAACCGGGACGAAACGACCCGAATAATAAAATGGTCACTCATGCCGGTTTTATCCAGCACATCCACTTTGGCGTCCGGCAAATCGCTTTGAATGAGACTCACAATCTCTTCGGTACTGATCATTGTTAGATATTTCCTTTATAGAATCGATGGCAATCCAAGGCTAATTTAAGCGTGAGCCGCTTCGTATGCCTGGATAGCGTCCATATGTTGGAGGGTATAGCCAATATCGTCCAAGCCTTCCATGAGACAGGTTTTCCGGTAGGGATCCACCTCGAAACGCTGCAAGGGTTGCCCTGGGATGTTTACCGTCTGATTGGGCAAGTCCACCGCAACCGTCAAGCTGGGATCTTGTTCAATGGCAGCCAACAGGTTCATGAGGACCGCTTCCGGCAAGGGAATGGGCAACAGTTGGTTTTTCAGGGCATTATTGCGGAAAATATCGGCGAAGGAAATCGCCAGGATCACCGAAAAACCATAATCTTTGAGCGCCCAGGGTGCATGCTCCCGAGAACTGCCGCACCCAAAGTTGTGCGCGGCAACCAGGATGGAGCCTTTATATCGCGGATTGTTCAGCGGAAATTCCGGATTCGGCTGCCCATCGGCCAGATAGCGCCAGTCATAAAACAGGTTTTTGCCCAGACCGCTTTTGGTCGTGCCCTTTAAAAACCGGGCCGGGATGATCTGATCGGTATCAACGTTATTCCGGTTCAGCGGTACGCAAGTACTGCTCAAGGTGTTGATTTTAGTGCTTTGAGTCATGGTTTTTCAGCTTTCTGGCTCATGATGACGAGGCATCGAAGTACTGTCAGTGCGTTAAAGAACGGACGGTTCACGGAACACTGTTTCCGTTCTAGTTATCGTTGAACTTTCGGATGTCCACCAGCTTACCGGTAATGGCGGCGGCGGCGGCCATTGGCGGACTAACCAGGAAAGTACGTCCACCTTTACCCTGACGACCCTTGAAATTCCGGTTGCTGGTACTGGCGCAGGCTTGCCCCGGCTGGATTTGATCGCCATTCATGGCGATACACATGCTGCAACCCGGCTCACGCCATTCAAAGCCCGCATCCCGAAAGATTTTATCCAGCCCTTCGGATTCAGCTTGTCGTTTAACCGGGTATGAACCCGGCACCACCAGCGCCCGAACCGACTCGGAAACCTGCTTGCCCTTGGCAAACCGGGCGGCGTCTCGCAAATCCTCAATCCGGGAATTGGTGCAACTGCCGATAAACACCACGTCAATGGGCGTACCCTCAATCGGCGCGCCAGATTGGAGCGCCATATAACCTAACGCATCCACCAACTCGGCCTGTTCATCAGCGGTAGAGAAATCTTGCGGGGTCGGGACGGTTTGAGAGATTCCCATCGCCATGCCCGGATTGGTGCCGTAAGTCACCATCGGTTCAATCTCTTCGGCTTTTAAAGTGACTACGGAGTCATACCGAGCGCCTTCATCCGTTTTGAGTTGTTTCCACCGGGCCACCGCCTGTTCAAATGCTTCCCCTTTGGGTGCAAACGGGCGACCCCGCAAGTAATCAAACGTAATGTCATCCGGAGCCACCATGCCTGCTCTCGCGCCCGCCTCAATAGACATGTTGCACAGGGTCATGCGACCTTCCATCGAAAGGTTTCGGATGGCGCTGCCGGTGTATTCCAGGACATAGCCAGTTCCACCACCTACACCAATCTTGGCGATGATCGCCAGGATAATGTCCTTGGCAGTAATCAAGGGAGAGAGTTCACCCTCCACCCGAATTTCCATGGTTTTGGAAGGTTGTTGCAGCAGACATTGCGTGGCGAACACATGCTCGATTTCACTGGTCCCGATGCCAAAGGCCAAGGCTCCAAACGCTCCATGCGTGGAGGTATGGCTATCCCCGCAGACGATGGTCATACCGGGCAGCGTCAGCCCCTGCTCCGGACCGATCACATGAATGATGCCTTGTTTGTCGCTGTGTACGCCAAAAAACTGGATGCCATAGTGCTGGCAGTTTTGCTCAAACGTGCTAATCTGACTTGCCGCCTCAGGGTCTTGAATGGGCAGGCTGCGATCGGTGGTAGGAATACTGTGATCTACAGTGCCAAAGGTGTTTTCCGGCTTTCTCAGCTTGAGCCCTTTGTCCTTCAAGCCTTGAAAGGCTTGCGGAGAGGTCACTTCATGAATCAAGTGCCGGTCAATGTACAAAATGGTGGGAAAACCTTCAGCCTGATGGACGACATGGTTGTCCCAGATTTTTTGGTAAAGCGTTTTTGGGGAAGAATGGGTGGGGGAAGACACGAAACATACTCCTATCTTACTCTCATTCTACTGCAAGGACTTTTTCTCTGTCATTCGGATCCTTTAAAATTCCAAGTTAAGGCTCAGAGATTGGTTTATACCCGTGGACATAGCCTGTTTCGCTATACGGAGATATCCCAAACAGATGAACTATGGAGTGGTTGCATCAAAAGCAATATTTTAAACTTACAAGCCTAATTTTATTTAGCTGACTGCTCTCCCTCATCCGAGGCAAGGCTAGAACGTCTGCGAATAGGAATAAATGGCTTGACGGAACTGGGACGATTTTCGGGATGCTCCTGCCGAGCTTTAGCGTTTTCCTTGGCAAGAGCTCTATTTTGCTTAGTCAGCGTATCCAGATCAGTCCTCGCCCCTTCCAAATCAGTTCTCGTCTCTTTCAAGTCATATTGGACCTGTTCCAAGTCATTTTCGGCATTATATTGTCCGGCTCTGGCAACCTGCATTTTATTTTCAAAAACTCGTGCTTTTGCTTTATGTCGGTCACTTTCCTTTGCCTGATAATCTTGGGCGTCTTTTAAACTGTTGTATTGATCTGTCGTTATGATGCCTGACGCCAATAATGATTCAAGAGTCTCAGCGGCTTTCTGAACTCTAGCTTTGGTAGAAAGGTCAGTATGTGCGGAACTTGGCGTGGAAGGTTGATTATCAGGGGTTTTTGTAGGGGATGTCCGGTTACTGCTAGAAAAATACAGAGATTGGGTGTAAGAACGTTTATGTTCAGGTGTAAATGATGGACTAACTCCTTTTCTACTAGCGGTGGTAAAAAAAGAATTAAACAGGGAAATAGACTGCATAGACGCATCCCTCATATTTGAACAATATTGAGTATTCAGTGTTACAAGGGAGTGATGAGCCCCTTGATAAGAAAGACTAGAACCTATACATAAGCATAAACAGCGGAAAAAAAAAGCTATGCCCGCCTCAATCGAAGCGAATTCAGGACCACGGTGATCGAACTGAGCGCCATTGCCCCTGCCGCAATCATGGGATGGAGAAAGCCCAGCGCGGCGGCAGGAATCGCCAGAATATTGTAGAAAAAAGCCCAGAACAGATTTTGACGAATGGTGTTCAGAATGGCCCGGCTCAACTCAATGGCCTCTACCACTTTGCTAATATCGCCATGCACCAAGGTAATTTGCGCGGTTTGCATGGCAATGTCCGTACCCGTACCCAAAGCAATGCTGACATCCGCCTGAGCCAGCGGAGGAGCATCGTTAATGCCGTCGCCGACCATACCTACAATGGCCCGTCCTTGCTGATCCCGGACCTGCTGCAGGCAGCGCACGAACTCCAGCTTTTCCTGCGGCGTGACGTCGGCCTTGACTTCAGCGGGCTTGAAACCAGCCTGCCGTCCAATGGCCTGAGCCGTTTCCATGCGATCCCCGCTCAGCATCAAGGGTTTGATGTGCATGCTTCTCAGGCGTCGGATAGCCTCTTCCGTCTCCGGCTTTAACGGGTCGGCAATAAAAAAACATCCCGCAAGTTGGTTTTCCACCGCCAGCAACACGGGAGTCTGTCCTTTTTGCGCCGCCAAATCCAAGCGTTCGGACACAGAGGCAACCACGATGCCTTGCAAAGCCAGGTAATCCGGCTTCCCAATCAGAATGCGCCGTCCCTCCACCTGGGCGCTGACCCCGGCCCCGGTCTGACTTAAAAAATGCTGGACTCGCACTGAATCCGACGCATTTTTATTCGTTTCCACCGAGCTTTGGACAGGCTGTTTCTGCCTGGATGCCGCGTAAGCGACAATGGCCTGGGCCAAGGGATGTTCCGAGTGAGCTTCCACAGCGGCGGCCCAGCGTAAACAATCCTCTTCCGAGTAGCCGGCTTTGGTTTCGAAGGCAAGGACTTTGGGCTGTCCCAAGGTCAGGGTACCGGTTTTATCCATAACCAATACGTTTAAATGGTGAGCCATTTCCAGCCCCTCTGGCTTCCGGATGAGTATGCCCTTGCTGGCGGCCCGCCCTAAGCCCACCTGAATAGCCGTTGGGGTAGCCAAGCCCAAGGCACAGGGGCAGGCAATCACCAGCACCGCAACCGTGGCGTTAACAGCCTGAGCCGCACTATGACCGGTTAAAAGCCATCCGATTAAAGTTAAAATGGCCAGTCCCATCACCACGGAAACGAATTGACCCGCTACCTTATCCGCAAAGCGTTGGATGGGTGGTTTTCCGGTTTGGGCATCATTCACCAGCGCGATAATGCGGGCCAGCATGGTGGCCTCTCCCACCTGCCCCACCTGGAAGATGAGATTGCCGTTCTGATTCAGGGTACCGCCGATGATGGAATCTCCCACTTTTTTATGGATGGGCAGACTTTCGCCCGTCATCATGGATTCATCCACCTGGGCTTCGCCTTCCACCACAGTGCCATCCAAAGGAATGCGACTTCCGGGACGAGCCATCAGCAAATCACCCACTTTAATCTGCCGAATCGGCTCTTCCAGCCATTCCCCGTTCCGCTGAACCAACGCCGTATCCGGTTGCAGCCGCATCAGGGCTTCGATGGCTTCCCCGGCGCGGGTGCGCGCTTTGGCTTCCAGGTAACGCCCCAGCAGAATGAGCGTGACAATCATTGCCGCCGTTTCAAAATACAAGTCAAAGTATAAAGCGGGGTGTACGTTTGGCTGAGGCATCAGCAGGGCTTTTACGCTACTGAGCCACGCCACGCCGGAACCCAAGGCGATCAATGTATCCATGTTGCTTTCGCCCCGACGCAACAGTTGAAACGCCGATCTGAAAATATCCTGCCCGCAGTAAAACAACACAGGCGTAGCCAAGGCGAATTGAATCCAGCCAGACTGAGCGAAATGCCAGCCCAACATATGCATCAGGAAAAGCGGAACCGTCAGCAGGATCGCAAAAGTCAAACGAAGCAGAGCATTTTTCTCAGAGGAACGGGAAGCCGGACTGGGCTTCATCTGCTCACTCACCGGAGCACTACCCGCTACCGGTTCCGGATTCTGTTTGACTCGGGCTTTGTACCCTATTTTCTGGATTTCGTCCACCACCTGCGCCGGGACAACATCGCCTTCCACCACCGCCTGGCCTGTGGCCAGGTTCACCCGTACATCGCGTACTTGCGGAAATGCCCGGCGTACCCCATCCTCAATCCGGGCCACACAGGAGCCGCAATGCATCCCTTCAATATAATAAAAGCTCTGGCTCGGCGAAACCGCATTGCCCTGCTGCATCATTTGTTCCGTTACCTGACCCATTTCCAAAGCCACCCCTCCTCCGTCTTATCACACCAGACGAAAAGGATGACCGGTTGTTCGTCACGTTTTATATCTCAATACTATAATAAGAGTGAGAAAAGGCGGAGCTTCCACTTCGCTGGTCATTTTCTTGCAAAAAGCCTGCTGCGTTTTATACTTGAATTGGATCTGAGACGCTTGCGTAGTTCAGACAAACGGATCAACAACCGGTAGATCGCCAACGATAACGTGTAAGATGAAAATTGATAAGGATCTTACCTTGACAGAGCAAATTATATCCCCTGAGGACACCATCATTATTCTGGACACCGAAACCACGGGTCTGGACCACAAAACCGAAAAACTGATTGAAATCGCCGCAGCCAAAATGCAGAACGGCGAAGTAGTGGAAACCTTCACCTCGCTGGTGAATCCACAAAAACCCATCCGGCATTCCAGCTTTCTGATTCACAATATTTCTCAGGAGATGGTGGAAGAGGCGCCGCCCATCGAGGAAGTGCTGCCACAGTTCCTGGAATTCGTGGGCAATCATACTTATGTAGCCCACAACGCGATCTTTGACTACAGCTTTATCAATGAAGCCTGCAAAGCACTGTACAGCCAGCGCTTCCTGAACAATCGCATCGATACCTTTGAGATGTATCGTTCCGTTTTTCCCGACGATCTTTCCCACGGGCTGAGTTCGCTGTTAAAACGCTTCGGATTCGATTCCCATGTACTGCACCGCGCTCTGGATGACGCGTTAAACCTGGCGAAGGTCTATCCGCGCCTGCGGGATTTATACGAACAAAAATACGCCTGGCAGCTCTCTCAAATCAAGAATGTGCCCTACCTGGTAGAGCGTTATTTGAGAGTCCAAAAGGCGGCCCAGGCCATGCAAGCTGAAATGAGCGATTTGAAGGACATCTTCAAACTGTACTTTCAGAATGGCGGCGGCGCAGTAGAAGCCAGTTCCAACGAGGTCATGGTGTTCCATTACCGGCGTTCCTACAGCTACGATGAAAAACGCATCTGGGACATTGCCACGCGGGCGGGAGTCTGCGAGAAGATCTTCAAGCTGAACCCGCGCGCCCTGGACAAGCTCATTGACAGAGGCGACCTGGACGAATCTTTCAAGGAAGAACTGCGGGAATGCCGCCTATCCATGCATGAATCGCGGGGCATTAACTTCCTGAAGCCTCAGGCTACTTCAGAGCCGGCTGAAGATTCCGAAGAAGCGTAGTCCGGGCCACGTCCGGATAGCCGAACTTGTAATCTTTGCCGTTAAACAACAGGGTGGAACGTCCGCGATCCACGTAATACACCTGCGGAGGGCCATCATTCGGAATGGTTAACCCGTAATTGTGGGCCTCTTTCGGCGCCGTTTGGGCATCCACGTCAATTTCGGTCACGGTTAGCCCGTTTTGGCTGGCCACTTCGCGAACCACCGGGGAAATTTCTCGGCAACTGGCACACCAGTTCGCGTTGAACAGCACCAGCGTTCCTCGAGCGGCAGCCCAGCCCATCATGGCGCCACGGCCCAGGGTTAATGCCAAAATAACGGCAATACCAAGCCCTAACGTTAATTTGCTCTGTAGTCTCATCATGGGCCTCTGTTCGCTCCTTATCAACTCGTAATTATGTAGGACGCCTACTCATCATAGAAGTTTCAAAGGACCTTGTCGAGCTTAATACCCTGGCTGAGTTATGGCCCTGACGCTTGAGTATCGGCTTAAGGACGCTTTACTGTATAATAGGCTTCAGTATGTGCAAATCGTGGAAGTGGCATGGCCCTGATGAACCCCACCAATCCGAGCGGTAAAATGGAGACCGCTGGTAAAAACGAATTTTCCACCGAATTCTCCCTTGAATTTTCAAAGGTAACCCGCATTGGCTTAGTGGCCGGAGAAGGGCAATTACCCCTGCACATAGCTCGTAATGCGCGAATTCAGGGCATTGAGGTCGTTCCCTTCATGGTGGGTAAGGAAAGCGGCAAGCTGAAGGAAATCTGCCGCCACAAGGGACATCGCATCGTGCCCGGCCTGGTGGGGCGCACCTTGGATTTATTCATGAAAGAGAAGATTTCCCATCTGGTGTTTGCCGGAAAGGTGGACAAATGGGTGCTCCTCAAGGACCCCCGGATTGACGCCATCGCAGTGGAGGCGCTGAAACAGCTCTCCCGCACCAACGATGACGCGGTCATGCTCTGGATTGTGGAGCAACTGGCCCAACGGGGCATTCAGGTTCTGCCCCAGGCGGACTTCCTGAAAGAACTCTTTTTACCCGATCGCCTCCTGAGCAAAAGGCCCCCCAGTGAGGATGAGATACGGGACGCCCGCTATGGGTTTGAAATCGCCAAGGAAATGGGTCGCCTGGATATTGGACAGACCATTGTGGCCCACAGTGGAATGATCTTGGCGGTGGAGGCGATTGAAGGTACCGATGAATGTTTGAGACGGGCCGGAAAGTTAGCCGGCAAAAAGGGCGGTGTGGTCGTTAAGGTGGCCAAGCCGGATCAGGATCAGCGATTCGACATCCCGACCGTGGGATTGCGCACTTTAAAGACCATGCGCTCGACAGGCTTACGGGTGTTGGTCACCGAGGCAAACCGAACCCTATACCTGGAACCCGAGGAAATGGCGGCATTTGCCAATCGCCACAACCTGGCAATCTGGTCAACGGCAAATCCCGGCACGCCTGGCCAAACAATAGGACATAACGCATGACTTCCACCGATAGACCCAACCGGCTCTTTATACTGACCGGTGACTACTCCGGGGACATGCATGCGGCCAACGTAGTCAAAGCCTTGCGGGAGTTACAGCCGGATATCGAACTCGCCGCCGTGGGCGGTAAACATCTACAGGAAACAGGGGTACAACTGATCAGCGATCAATCCAAAATGGGCCGAGTTGGATTTGGGAGTGTGCTAGGCGCGCCATACCACTACTTTTTAGGACGTCGCATTCTGCAATTTTTAGAGGAATTCCGTCCCGATGCGGTGCTGTTGATCGATTACGGCGTGTTCAACCTGTACATGGCCAAACAACTTAAAAAACGGGGCATCAAGGTTTTTTATTTTATTCCGCCGCAGGTATGGGCCACACGCAAAGGCCGCATTCGGCAGATCAAAGCATTTGTGGACCATGTGTTCTGCATTTTTCCCTTTGAGGAAAAATTGTACCAATCTCACGGGATTCCAGTGACCCATGTGGGACACCCCTTGGTAGGCCAATTGCCACTTCCCGCGAACCGAGAAGAATTTTGCCGGGAGCATGGCTTAAAGCAAAACGTACCCATTGTCGGCTTGTTTCCCGGTTCTCGTAAAATGGAAATCGATTATCTGCTGAAGCCAATGATCGCCAGCCTGCCGACGATCCAGCGCGAGGAGCCCTATGCGGAATTCGTCGTGGCCAAGGCCGGTTCACTGGATGACGCCTTTTTCCTGAAACGGTTAAACGAAGCCCTGCAAAGCGTCCCACATTATCACCGCCCCAAAGTGACCGTGGTGGAACATCAGAATCATGCCCTGCTGAGCGTAGCGGATGTGGTGGTGTTAGCCTCCGGAACGGTAACACTGGAGGCCGCTTTGTACCGTACACCGATGGTTATTATTTATAAATTGCATCCCCTGGTATACGAGCTGGCCATTCGGCTGGCATACTTACCCTGCATTGGTTTGCCCAACATCCTAACCGATATGAAACACCCTGTAGTTACGGAATTGCTTCAGGATGACGCTAATCCCCAAGCGATTGCGCAGGCTGTAAAACCCCTGTTCGACGCCACCACGCCTCAGTGGATCCGCCAGAAATCCGGCTTTGATAAAATCCGGCGAGATATGGCAGTCGGAGACGCTCCCGCCAATGTGGCTCGCGCGCTCATCGATTTACTGGGATCATAGTCGGAAGTACGGTCTAGGCACAAATTGCGGCATCCAGACTCCACAATTTGGCTGCCAGCCTTTTTTTGTCTAACTAGGAATCACTAGCGTCCGGTTAAAAACCCAATAGAGACAACTGTTTAGCGGGTTCGTGATTTGAGTAAATGTAATTTACTTCTGGAAACACTTGCTGGATGGGTATTTGCTCGAATAGAATTCC
>Ga0157374_10000450_pt1 | contig 37390 bp, 32 predicted proteins | sample M25metaG_FD_115308 | JGI IMG/M metagenome (GOLD analysis project Ga0157374, IMG submission 115308) | Miscanthus rhizosphere microbial communities from Kellogg Biological Station, Michigan, USA - M2-5 metaG | ecosystem: Host-associated > Plants > Roots > Rhizosphere > Soil | place: USA: Michigan...
GAAGAAGATTACCCCGCGCACATTAGGTTCATTAATCGCTATGTATGAGCACAAGATATTTGTCCAGGGTATTATCTGGAACATCTACAGCTTTGATCAGTGGGGTGTTGAATTGGGCAAGCAATTAGCCGGAAAGATTCTTCCTGAGCTAAGAAATAATGATGAGGTAAGCAGTCATGACTCATCCACCAATGGATTGATCAATCAGTATAAGGGCTGGAGATAGTTCAGTTGGCAGTTAGGGGTTGGCAGTCTGCGGTAGAATAAATCTAGAGTTTGCAAACTGTCAACTTTTTTTCATTAGCGAAAAACTAGGCGACGAATTTTTGCTAAAACAGTAGTCTTTATATCTGTTATTCGTTGGTTAAAGCCAACGGCAATGAATTGATATAATTTATTCATTCAATCCTATTTTATTCGTTTTGGCGGTCTCCTATAATAAATGGATTCATTGCCGTTCCATTTATGGGATGGGTAATAGGCAATAGAAAAGCGGCTTTAGCCAAACCTATGCGAGCAGATTAATTTCGCTACCTTAGATACTTAAATCTTATAACCGAACCTTATTATGTCTTTCGTAAAAACCTGGGGTGCACTTAGTATTTGCAACAAAAAGCCGGGAACCGCTTCTTTCAAAAAATTTCAGATATGATCTTTATAACCATATTATCCAAAACTGTAAAGAGAAAGATATATTTCTGTAAGCGATAAATGGATATAAGGATCATATACATTGCTTGATCTCGCTCGGCAAAGATCAAAACATTTCTAAGTTAAGTCAGCTAATTAAAGGCGAGTCCTCATTTTGGATAAATAAGAATAGCTTCACTGATGGAAAATTTAGTTGGCAAGATGATTATTTTGCTGTGTCAGTAAATGAATCACAAGTCGAAACCGTCGTGAATTACATTAAAAATCAGGAACTCCATCATGCAAAAAAATCATTTGATGATGAAGTCCGGGAATTTATGACAAAATGTTGAGTCCTAAATCTGTCAACTATTTCTTCACAAACTTCACCTGGAACAATTTATCCCAATTCTTGCCTGTAAGGAATATGCGACCGGTAGCTTTATCATAAGCGATGCCATTTAATACGTCATCACTATTATTCTTTTTAGGATAAAGATTAGTCATGTCTATTCTTCCGGTAACCGCGCCGGTTTTGGGGTCGATGATCACGATTATATGTTTCTCCCAGATATTAGCGTACAATTTACCGTCAATATATTCCAGCTCATTCAGGGCGTTTATAGGTCCCTGATCATCATAAACATCAATAAATCCTGTCTGGTGATAGGTATCCTTATCTAAAAACCAAATACGGTTGGTGCTGTCGTCTGTATACAGTTTCTTACCGTCAAAGCACAGGCCCCAACCCTCCACCCCAACATGATAAGCCTGAGTATCGAGCAGTTTAAAAGTATTTTTATCGAAAACAAAAAGGAACCGGGGATCCTGGTAAGTTAGCATGATGATCTTGTCGCCTATAATTGCGCTGCCTTCTCCAAAGTATTGGGTATCAAGCTTGGCCTGCATAACAGCTTTACCTGTTTCAAGGTTGACCTTTAAAAGCTTTGAATGTTTGGGCTGACCGGTACTTTCATATAAATATCCATCATGGTATAACAACCCTTCAGTAAAGGAGCTGGTATCATGTGGATATACCTTTTCGATCTTAAAAGTGTATTCTTCCGGAGCTTTTGACGCCAATAGTACAATGTTTGTAGATATCTGTTCGCTCTTCCCTCCCTGGTATAATTTGGCAGTGATCGACCTCGGGCCCAGTTGAATCGAATCCGTTTTCAGGCTCACTGCTGAAGAATCCTTTTTTGAGTCAAATCGTGTTGAATCGATCAGATAAACAATAGAATCAGGCTTGGTATCGGCAGGATAGCTTAGTTTCACTGAGACTTGTTGTCCTTGCTTGTAACTGGTACCGGCTTCCGGAGTGATAGATAAACTAGCTGACTGATTATCATGTTTACAGCCGGCGCAACCAAAAATCAGCATAGTAACTGCTGTTAGAAGCAGGATGGTATTATTTTTCATAGTTTAATCAGAAGAGGGCCAAAAGGCATCTTCAATATGTTTTAATGTATAGTTTTCGCTCCGGTCAAATAAAACGGATATGATATCAAACCGCACTTCGCCCTGGTGATCCATCAGGTAAATATATTCATCTGCGGCTTCAGCAATTAATCTTTGCTTGCGCATATCTACAAAATCCTCCGGCTCACCGAATCCGTTTCCTGTCCTGGTTTTTACTTCAGTAAAGATGATTACCCTATCTTTATAAGCAATCAGGTCGACTTCCGCCTTGCCATGCGTCCAGTTCTCATCTAATATCTCGTAACCCAAACTCTCTAAGAATGTTTTCGCCAGCGATTCGCCCCTGCGACCAAGCTCAAGGTGTACAGCCATTATTTAATAATCACTGAACCTAAATAATCCGAAATGCTTTTCTCCACCTTTTTCATCTGCATGTACTGCGTCAGCAAAATTTCGGTGTTCTCATCCCCTTCTGCGTTTTGCAGTTCAGTCCGCAGGCTATCCAGTATCTTACCCACTTTATGTTTTTTCAGATGAAATATCGCGCCCAAAATAGTCGCTTTCATATTCACCTGCTCATCCGGCACTAAAATCTTATGCATCTCGTACCAGTTTTCACTTAACGTATACCTGGTGGCTAATAGTGTGACCGTAAGATCAACTATCTCCTTGTCAGGATGATGAATAAATACCTGCTCATCCGGCAATACGCCATTTTCCACCTCTTTGCTATATAGCTCGACAAACTTTTTGCTCGGACTATGCTCAAACTCCACATCTCCCAATTCGGCAATCATAAACGGCCCGATATAAGTATTGGCGATGCCATCCCAGTCGATCATTTTATTGCCATATAGTAACAACAGGCGGATAATTTCCTTTTCCTGTGTGTAGTCTTCTTTTACGGGCTTTTCGAGCGGGATTTCCTCGACTGGATATGGCTCCAGCATCTCCGCCTGTTTTGCTCCTTGCTGCGCATCTTTCTTGGATTTAGCAAGACGCATCTTATTAAGCTCAGAAAGTAATGCCCGCTCATCAATCTGTAAAATATGACTACAATCTTTTATAAAAACAGATGCCTTGATCGAGTCCGGAATTTTAGCGATACTTTCTACCACTTCACGGATCACTTCGGCACGTTTTATCGGGTCGGTTCCTGCTTCTTTTAAAAGAATGTCAGTTTTATAGAGGATGAAGTCTTTCCTGTTCTGGTCGATGTGATTTTTGAAGGCATTGGTACCCACACTGCGAACGTACGAATCGGGGTCGTGTCCGTCAGGGAACAGCACTACCTTTACATTCAGCCCTTCTTCCAGGATCATATCCAAGCCACGCAGAGAGGCTTTGATACCTGCCGCATCGCCATCATACAGAATGGTAATGTTTTTAGTGAACCTGCTGATCAATCTAATCTGCTCAACCGTAAGCGAGGTACCTGAGGAGGCTACGACATTTTCTATCCCTGCCTGGTGTACCGATAACACGTCAGCATAACCTTCAACCAGGTAGCAATTATCTTCGTCCCTTATGGCCTTTTTGGCAAAATAAAGGCCATATAAAACGTTGGACTTATGGTATATTTCCGACTCTGGGGAGTTGACATATTTCGGAACATTTTTATCTGTCTTCAGCGTTCGTCCGCCAAAGGCGATCACGCGTCCGGTAAAGCCATGTATCGGAAACATCACCCTGCCCCGATAACGGTCATACAATCCACCATTGTCGCGTTTAACAGATAAGCCGCTTTCTACTAAAAACTCTTCCTGGTAGCCTTCTTTTAAGGCCTGACTAGAAAATGCCTCCCATTGGTCAGGCGAATACCCTAACTCAAATTTCTTTATCGTTTCATTATTAAAACCGCGCTCTTTAAAATAACTGAGGCCGATGTTCTGCCCTTCATCGCTGTTCAATAAGCTTTCGTTAAAGAACTTAGCTGCATAAGCGCTGACAATCATCAGGCTTTCGCGGTGGTTTTCTTCTTCTTTATTTTCGTGCGATTCAACCGTTTCCTCAACCTCGATACTGTATTTATTGGCCAGCCATTTCAGGGCTTCGGGATAGGTAAACTTCTCCAGTTCCATTAAAAAAGTGACCGCAGAACCACCTTTTCCAGATGAAAAATCCTTGAAAATACCTTTTGCGGGAGATACCGTAAACGATGGCGTCCGCTCGTTGGCAAAAGGCGAAAGACCAACATAATTGGCGCCACGTTTTTTTAACTGCACAAACTCACCAATCACCTCGACAATGTCGATGGCTTCCATTATGCGGTCGATGGTGGTTTTGGTAATCATAAAACAGTTTACAAATGTAGGGCAATCCGCCGATGTTGGCGATTGTAAGTTATGAAATATTTGCTTGCCTTCGTTTCAAAAAAGTAATGGCGATGCCTGTCAGCACGATAACGCTGCCTGCAATTTCCTTGAATTCAAGCTTCTCGTCCAGAAAGATCATCGCCCATAGGCCTGCAATTACAGTTTGACTAAGTAGCGCAACAGAAACTTTTGTCGCATCCAAATAATTCAATGAATAATTGATGGTGATCCATCCGGCTAACTGGCAAATCAGTCCCATTCCTAATAGATATAGCCATGTTGAAGTTGGGAAGCCGAGCATGGTATTATGTTGAAACAGGGAGATCAGAAAAAGGAATACCGACGCACCCAGCATATTGTAGAACATGAAAGTGACCGTAGTTATTCTTTGCAGGATACCTTTGGTTATCATGATATAAATAGCATAAAACAAACTGGCGACCAAAGCAAGGATCAACCCGATATTGAATTGCAGATGAAAAATTTGCTGATATCCTACCAAAATCACCATACCGAAAATGGCTATCCAGGTACCTATCCAAAATGATGCCCCTGATTTTTTACGAAGGATCAAAAAGCTCAGCAATCCAACCCAAAGCGGTGCGAGGTTAGCAATTAATGTAGAGATGGTCGCGCTGATTTTCATCAGCGAAAGGTTCCAAACGGCAATGTCGGCCCCAAATACCACACCGCCCAATAAGGCGACCAACAAATCTTTTCGTTCGATTTTTAGATTACCCTTGACGATGCAATACGGCGCCAGGAATATCCAGGCAAAAAAAATGCGGTAAAAACCGGAGGTAATGGCAGGCGCAACTGAAAGCTTGACAAATATCGGCGAGAAGGAAATGCAGATAATGCCGATAATGAGACTGGCCTTAGGATTCATTGTGAGCAAACTTAAACAAAACGCTTATCTTATAGGCAAATAATCGTAGTTTTGCGCCTCAAAATATTTTTATTATGAGTCAGCGCACAAAGATCAAAGCATTGCTTGAGAGCGAGCAAACCAACATTGAAGTAACGGTTAAAGGATGGGTACGTACCTTTCGCAATAATCAGTTTATTGCTTTAAATGATGGCTCGACCAATAGCAATATCCAGATCGTGGTTGATTTTGAAAATACTGACCCGAACCTGCTGAAACGTATCACAACCGGGGCCGCCATCAGCGTGGTGGGCGAATTAGTAGCATCGTTAGGTAAAGGCCAGAAGGTAGAAGTTAAAGCAAAAGAGATTGAAATATTGGGCGACAGCGACCCTGAGAAATACCCGCTTCAGCCTAAAAAGCATAGCCTGGAGTTTTTGCGCGAAATTGCACACCTGCGTTTCCGTACCAATACTTTTGGCGCGGTGTTCCGCGTGCGCAATAGTTTGTCATATGCCGTGCATACCTTTTTTCATGAGCGCGGCTTTGTTTATCTGCATACGCCGATCATTACCGCTTCTGATGCTGAGGGCGCAGGTGAGACTTTCCACGTGACCAACTTCGACCTGGCAAATCCCCCAAGACAAGAAAACGGAGATGTTGATTATAAACAGGATTTCTTCGGTCGCGCTACCAACTTGACCGTATCCGGTCAATTGGAAGGCGAGCTGGGAGCAATGGCATTGAGCGAAATCTATACTTTCGGACCGACTTTCCGTGCCGAAAACTCCAACACAACACGTCACCTGGCTGAATTCTGGATGATAGAGCCTGAGGTTGCTTTCTATGACCTGGAAGATAACATGGACCTGGCTGAGGCATTCTTAAAATACCTCATCGGATATGTGTTGAAGAATAACGCTGAGGACATCGAATTCCTGAGCCAGCGTTTGACAGAAGAAGAAAAGCAAAAACCACAAAACGAACGTTCAGAAACGACACTAATCGAAAAACTACAGTTCTGTTTGGATAATGACTTTCAGCGCCTTACTTATACTGAGGCTATTGAAATATTAAAAGAATCAACGCCGAATAAAAAGAAAAAGTTCACCTACCCGGTTGAGGGCTGGGGAACCGATCTGCAATCCGAACACGAACGCTATTTGGTTGAGAAACATTTCAAAAAACCGGTGATCCTTACCGATTACCCAAAGGAGATCAAAGCATTCTACATGCGTCAGAATGACGATGGTAAAACTGTAAGAGCAATGGACATCCTGTTCCCGGGAATTGGCGAAATGGTAGGGGGGTCACAGCGTGAAGAGCGCCTGGAAAAACTGGAGCAGCGCATGGGCGAAATGGGCATCCCAACCGAAGAGTTATGGTGGTATTTGGATACCCGTCGCTTCGGTGCCTGTCCGCATGCCGGCTTTGGTTTAGGCTTTGAACGTATGGTGCAGTTTGTTACAGGTATGGGTAATATCAGGGATGTGATTCCTTTCCCGAGGTTCCCGAAGAATGCGGAATTCTAAAGATAAATCCAGTATGAAAGGATTAAACCTGTTCCTGATTTTAATTTTATTAATATCATCAATCAACATATCGTGCGGGTTTGAGCAGTCACAGCCGAGCCTAAAAACTAAGAACGGAAAGCTTACATCTGCCATTATCGACCAGACTAGGGACGATACACTAACACAGGTTATTTTTGACGATCTGATCTCAAAAATGGCTAAAGACGCCTCTAACGAGTACCCGGTTGTGATGAACTTTAATAAATCGCAGCAAGCTATTTATGTGATAGTGGTATTACAAGGCGAAGTAGATAACGGTGGTTTTAACCAGTATTATTATAACTCTAGCGGTCAATTTGCCAAGTTTACTCCCGATGCATTAAAGCTTGTAGGTGCCGACCGATTTGCCGAATTGGTAACCATGGCCAATAAAATGTTTGAAGCTGAAAATAAAAAAATTAAAAAAAATCAGGACGGTACATTGGAGGGTTTCAGTAAATCGTATGAGAATAATCCTTTGAATAAATTTGATAAAGAATTTTACGCTTTTGAAAAAAAAGAAAACTTAGATGCACTATTGGTTCATTATATCAGAAAACACAAGGCGGATTTTGTAGATAGATAAACCATTCGATCTAGAGATTATTAGATTAAGATTACATCGATTACTATATTACCCTCTTATTCAGAGGGCTTTTTTATGCCAAAAATTGAACTATTAACGGAGATTAATGCGCCCATTGAAAAGGTGTTCGACCTGTCAAGAAGCATCGACCTGCACATGGAATCAACCAAACAAACCGGGGAGAGGGCCATTGCAGGTAAAACAAACGGATTGATTGGATTGGGCGAAACCGTTACCTGGCGGGCTAAGCATTTCGGCATTTGGCAAACTCTCACTTCAAAGATCGTTGAATTTGAACCTCCTAATTTGTTTGTTGACGAAATGGTAAGCGGGGCGTTCAAGGGCTTTCGTCATGAACATAATTTTATAACTTCAGGTGATCAGACTATCATGAAAGATATTTTTGAATTTGAATCACCTTTGGGGATTCTTGGTCGGATATTCAATAAGCTAATCTTAACCCCTTATATGACGAAGCTTTTGGTGGAGAGGAATAAGGTGATAAAGGAAGCGGCTGAAAAACAATTTTATTCATAAGGTACTTAATCGCAGACTAAAGCCAGTTTTGGTAAGCTTAATAAATTTTGAAAAAATGAGCTCAATAGCAACAGAAAAATTAAAAGGATATAAAAACCCGACCTATACAGATGATTATTTCATCGAAACGGCAGACAAAAAGTATGCGCTATGCTTCTATAACATCGAAGAAACAACAATGCTGGCTTATTTTGCAAACCTGGCCATATTCGCAGAAAATAAGTTTGATAGCCCCATGTTAAGTTCCGACAAGGTTTGGATTTGGTATTCTGACGTCAAGAAGTTCAGCTATGCGCCAAAATCTGCGTGCTTAATTTTTAAAACGAGCGTTCGAATTACAGGTAACGTAAGCTATCCCTATCTTTTAATCAAGCCCGAAGCGGGAAAATTTGCGTTGCTTGATTGGGATGTCACATCGCTTTATTATTTTTTAGAGGAAGTTAAAGAAAATATTGTATTGGTTAAGGAAGGATCTTCCCAAAGTTTGGATCAACTCAATTATGTACGTAGAACCGGAGAAATGATCGATTTAAATAAATTAACCTGGTATGATTTTACACAGTTTGATGATGCCCGCGAAATCTACATAAATAGAAGGGGGTAATTTAATTCCCCAACTGCTTCAACGCCAGATAAGCCATCAAGCCTGTGCTTACTTTAAATGCATCTTCTTCCACATCAAAAGTTGGTGTATGTACAGACGAAGTAATACCGCGGCTTTCGTTACGGGTACCTAAACGGTAAAAGCAGGAATCAGCTACCTGAGTATAATAAGCAAAATCTTCAGCGGCCATCCAAATATCCAGGTCGAGGACGTTTTCTTTTCCTAAATAATCTTCGGCATAACCGCGCACGGCAGCCGTCAGCTTTTCTTCGTTGATCAGGAATGGATATCCCTTCATGATATTGAAATCGCAGCTTCCACCCATGCTTTCGGCAATGCCTTCGGCCATCTTTTTCATCTTTTTATGAGCATCGGCGCGCCATGCTTCATCCATGGTGCGGAAAGTTCCTTCCAGGTAAACTTCATTCGGGATCACATTGGTGGCACCATTGGCAATCACCTTACCAAATGAAAGCACCGACGGGCTTTTAGGATCATTATAACGACTAATGATCGTTTGCAGTGCAGTGAGGATATGTGCAGTAATGATCACCGGATCAATATTAGCTTGTGGCTGTGCCCCATGACCACCTCTGCCTTTTACGGTTACATAGATTTCGTCAGTTGAGGCCATGTATTTCCCGGCACGGAAACCCACCTTACCGGCGTCTATCCAGGGCATTACGTGTTGACCAAGTACTGCTTGCGGTTTTGGGTTTTCAAGCACTCCTTCCTGTATCATTAAGCTTGCACCACCGGGCAGTTTTTCTTCTGCTGGTTGAAAGATCAGCTTCACCGTTCCGGCAAACTCGCTTTTAAGCTCCGTTAATATTCTGGCAGTACCCAATAGCGACGATGTATGTGCATCGTGTCCGCAGGCATGCATCACCCCATTATTTTGTGATTTGTAAGGAACATCATTTGCTTCCAGAATAGGTAGTGCATCCATATCTGCACGCAAAGCCACCACCTGATCAGATGGCTTATCACCTTTTATCAAGGCCACCAAACCCGTGTTTGCCATCTTGTGATATTCCAGGCCCATATCTTCCAGTTTCTTCGCCACAAAAGCAGAAGTCTCTACTTCATGAAAAGAAAGCTCAGGGTTGGCGTGTAAATGGCGGCGGTTGGCAACTACCTCGTTAAAGATGTTCTGGGAAAGCTGTTGTATATGTTCTTTAGTCATCGGTATCCTGTTTCGGCGGGGTGATCTTTTCCTGGATGATAAACATCCCGGTGAATAGTTTCTTTAAGTCGTTTTGTAGTTTTTCAGCATCCAAACGGGTCCTGAAATCGCCTACGCGGACTTTAAAATTTGGTTCATTATAAATAATATAGCTCTTTACATCCGGGAACTGCTCCAGGAATTTAGACTGCGCATTGTAAGCGTCTTTTCTGTTCTCGCCAGTAAATATCTGCACCCGGAAACCATTAACCGTCATGGCATCTGCGCCCTTATTCAGTTCGAGTCTGTGAGCAGCGAAAGTATCTATCCGTGCGTCTTTTATCACTTCTACCTTACCACGAGTTTGCGCACCGGCAGTAAAAGCCCAGAAAATAAAAAAGCAGCACCCACTTATCTGCAAAATAGCTTTAAAACGTGATACTGCTTTATTCATAAATTCTAAAATCTAATTTCGAAATTCTAAATCCGAAATCGTATCCGCCAACTGGCGGACTAAAATCGATTTACGCCTGCCCTACTCCGTGGCAGTTTTTGTATTTCTTTCCGCTGCCGCAAGGACAAGGATCATTTCGTCCAATTTTTTGTTCCACTCTTACCGGAGTAGCTTTCGGCGGCGGTATGTCGCTGAAATCATTCATCGGTACACCGCTTGACTCTGCCACCAACTCAGGTTTTGAGGTACGCATTTGCCTCATATCTGTTTTCGGCTGCGGTTTAGCTTCTCTTACCTCTTCCGGCTCCTGTTGAACAGGTATACCGCCCCTGAACAGGAAGCTTACCATTTCCTTATTCACAGTAGCCAGCATCTGGCGGAACAGTTCAAACGCTTCGAACTTATAAACCAGCAATGGATCTTTTTGTTCGTAAACAGCATTTTGTACCGATTGCTTCAATTCGTCCATTTCGCGCAGGTGCTCTTTCCATGCATCATCTATCAGGTAAAGCACCACGTTCTTTTCAAACGATTTGAATACTTCGGCTCCTTTATTCTCAACAGCTTTCTTAAGCGGAACCGAAACCTGTATGCCATGGATACCATCAGTAAACGGAACCACAATATTTTCGATATACTCGCCGCGGGTGGTAAATACATCCTTCAACACAGGGAATGCTTGTTGCGCAATAGCTTCAGCCTTACGTTTGTAGAAAGCCGTTACTTCGTGGAATATCTTATCCGTAAGCTGGTTGATATGAGTTGAAGCAAACTCATCCTCATTAACCTCGGTATCAACAGAGAACACACGAATCATCTCCAACTGGAACCCTTCGTAGTTGTTTTCTTCTTTATATTGGGTAACAACATCGGCAGCAACATCAAAAATGGTGTTGTTAATATCCACTTCCAAACGTTCGCCAAACAGTGCATTTTTACGTTTAGAATAGATAACCGTACGCTGTGAGTTCATCACGTCGTCGTATTCCAGCAAACGCTTACGAATACCGAAGTTGTTTTCTTCAACTTTCTTCTGTGCACGTTCGATAGACTTAGTGATCATCGAATGCTGAATCACTTCACCCTCTTCAATACCCATACGTACCATCAGGTTGGATATACGCTCTGAACCGAATAAACGCATCAGGTTATCTTCCAGCGACACGAAGAACTGAGTAGAGCCCGGATCGCCCTGGCGTCCTGAACGACCGCGCAACTGTCTGTCTACACGGCGCGATTCGTGACGTTCAGTACCTACGATGGCCAACCCGCCTGCATCCTTTACACCCGGACCAAGCTTAATGTCCGTACCACGACCGGCCATGTTGGTAGCGATGGTCACGGTGCTGGTCTTGCCGGCTTCAGCAACAATGTCCGCTTCTTTCTGGTGCAGTTTAGCATTCAGTACGTTATGTTTGATGCCGCGCAATTTCAGCATGCGGCTCAATAATTCAGATATATCAACAGATGTTGTACCCACCAGAACCGGTCTGCCGGCCTGGGTCAGATTAACGATCTCATCGGCTACGGCGTTATATTTTTCGCGGATGGTGCGGTACACCAAATCCTGGCGGTCATCGCGGATGATGTTGGTATTGGTTGGGATTTCCACCACATCCAATTTGTATATTTCCCAGAACTCACCTGCTTCGGTAACGGCCGTACCGGTCATACCGCAAAGCTTGTGGTACATCCTGAAATAGTTTTGCAGTGTGATGGTCGCGAAAGTCTGGGTAGCATCTTCCACCTTTACATTTTCTTTTGCTTCAATAGCCTGGTGCAAACCGTCTGAATAACGACGGCCATCCAAAATACGACCGGTCTGCTCGTCAACGATCTTTACTTTACCCTCGTCAATAATATATTCAGTATCTTTTTCAAACAGGGTGTATGCTTTCAGCAATTGATTAACCGAATGGATACGCTCTGATTTCACGGAGAAATCGCGCATCAGGGTATCTTTTTGAGCTACCTTTTCTTCATTGCTTGCATGAGATTTTTCGATTTCTGCAATTTCAGAACCTACATCAGGCATCACGAAAAAATGCGGATCTTCACCTGATGCAGTGATCAGCTCGATACCCTTTTCCGTTAGCTCAACCTGGTTATTTTTTTCGTCTATTACAAAATACAGTTCCGCGTCAACCTTCGGCATTTCCTTGCTCTGATCCTGCATGTAATAGTTTTCGGTCTTTAATAAAACCTGTTTATGAGCACCTTCACTCAGGAATTTGATCAGCGCTTTATTTTTTGGCAAACCACGATGTGCACGCAACAAAGCCAAACCACCTTCATCAGTTCCTGTCTTGCCATCTGTAATGGCTTTTTTTGCCTCGTTTAATACGGTGTTGATATAAGCTTTTTGAGTATTTACCAAACGCTCGATACGCGGTTTTAATTCATAAAACTCGTGCTCATCGCCGCGTGGGATCGGGCCTGAAATGATCAAAGGCGTACGGGCATCATCGATCAGTACCGAGTCAACCTCATCCACCATAGCATAGTGTAATTTACGTTGTACCAGTTCTTCAGGCGAGCGTGTCATATTGTCACGCAGGTAGTCAAAACCGAACTCGTTGTTGGTACCGAAGGTAATATCGGCCATATAAGCTGCACGGCGCGCTTCTGAGTTTGGTTCGTGCTTGTCAATACAATCAACAGACAACCCATGGAACTCATACAGCGGTCCCATCCACTCCGAGTCACGACGTGCCAGGTAATCGTTAACCGTCACGATATGAACACCTTGTCCAGCCAACGCATTCAGGTAAGCAGGTAAAGTAGCTACAAGCGTTTTACCTTCACCCGTCGCCATTTCCGATATCTTTCCCTGGTGCAATACAGTACCGCCAATCAGCTGTACATCATAATGCACCATATCCCAGGTCACTTCGTTGCCGGCTGCGATCCAGGTATTGTGATGTATGGCTTTGTCACCTTTGATCACGACATTGCTCTTGCGCGCTGCCAGATCACGGTCGAATTGCGTAGCCGTAACTTCAATGGTTTTATTTTCTTTAAGCCTGCGGGCAGTTTCTTTCACCACGGCAAAAGCCTCCGGCAGGATATCCATCAATATTACTTCCAGTTCCTTGTTGCGGTCTTTTTCCAGCTTATCTACCTGGGTATAAAGCTCAACCTTCTCGCTCACATCCAGATCAGGGTTATTTTCAATCCTGTCTTTCAGCTCCTGCAATTCAGCATCTATTTCGGCAAGGCCCTGTTTTATTGTCTCTTTAAAAGCTATGGTTTTAGCACGGAGATCGTCATGGCTGATACCTTCCAGTTTCGAAAATTGTTCTTTGATTTTCTCCACTATTGGCTGTATCCCTTTTACGTCTCTTTCCGATTTGCTTCCAAAAAGCTTGCTTATAAATTCTAACATACGTATTTCGATAATAATGCTACGGTGTCAACAATTGCGCCATAGCAATTTATGTAGTCATAATGGCAGGCAAAGGTACGTTTTTGAGGTGAATGTGCGAATGTGCAGATGTGGAAATATGCAGATTAGTTGATGTGCGGATATGCAAATGAGTAGATGTGCAGATTAAATAAATCGGTTGATCAATTTTACACTAGATCCTCTGTTAATTCCCGCAACAATAAATCAATTCGCACATCTGCATATCCTCGCATCCGCACATCATTTATCCTCTTCATCGTCATCGCTCCAATCCTCGTCATCGTCATCCAGGCTATTTTCGTCAAAGTCGTCCCAGAACTTATCTTCATCAAACATCAGTTCTTCCAGTTTCTCTTGCTCCGGCGTACTTGAATCGTAACGAATGCCCCAATTGTCTGGTATATCATAGCTTTTATCAAACCCGCGTATCCAGTTTAAAAACTCCAGTCTGAATTCCTCAACCTTATCGCGCATCAACTGCACATAGTCTTCTTCATTGATATTGACCATTGCCGAAAATATAACTGCATTCAGCATATCATGTGCTGCAATTTTGATCACTACAGCATTCTGCATTTTTAATGAATACAGACCCCCTCCTTCTGCACCGGCAATTTTAACCTGCATGATCATGGCGTTGCTCAGTATTTCAGTAGCAAGATGTTCCTTCTTGCTATCTTCTTTCAGCGTTTCAGCTATCACTTCGGCCAATTCCAATATCTCTTCCGATTTCTGGAAGATCGGCAGTTTACGGTACTTATCCAATCGCTTTGACATACTGTAAAATTAATCTTTAGCCTTTGAAATTGTTTGAATTATTTGTCTGAACTATGAGTATGTCAATTTGCAAATGTGCAGATGAGCAAATGTGCAGACATGTACATGTGTGGCCCGCAAAACATTTGCCATCCTCGCATACTCACATCTGGACATTTGCCTTATATTTGCCGCATGAATATCCTGCTCCTCGGTTCGGGCGGAAGGGAAAGTGCCTTCGCCTGGAAAATCTCACAAAGCCCCAAATGCAAACAGCTTTTTATTGCCCCTGGCAACGCGGGAACTTCTCAATATGGCAAAAACGTTAATATTAAAGCAACCGACTTTGACAGCATAGGCCGTTTTGCAACAGACAATAAAATTGACTTGGTGTTGGTGGGCCCTGAAGAACCGCTGGTAAAAGGCATTCATGATTTTTTCCTGGCTGATGAGCAGCTAAAAAATATCCCTGTTATCGGTCCCCAAAAAGAAGGGGCACAGTTAGAGGGCAGTAAGGATTTCTCAAAAGATTTCATGTTCAGGAATAATATTCCTACCGCGGCATCGAAAACCTTTACCCGCGAAACTTTGCACGAAGGGTTTGCCTATTTATCAACCCAAAGCTTGCCGATTGTTTTAAAAGCTGACGGATTAGCTGCTGGTAAAGGGGTATTGATCTGCGAAACTTTGAAAGAAGCAGAGCGCGAACTGATCAGCATGCTGACCGAAGCCAAATTTGGCGATGCCAGCTCGAAAGTAGTGGTGGAGCAATTTTTGACGGGTATTGAGCTTTCAGTTTTTGTAATGACCGATGGCGAACATTATAAGGTACTACCCGAAGCTAAAGATTATAAACGCATTGGCGAAGGCGATACCGGTTTGAATACAGGCGGTATGGGCTCAGTTTCCCCCGTTCCGTTTGCTGATGCTGCCTTTATGAAAAAAGTGCACGATAAAGTAATCGAGCCAACCGTCAATGGGCTGAAAAAGGAAAAAATTCCTTACAAAGGCTTCATCTTCATTGGCCTGATGAACTGCAATGGCGAACCCTATGTAATCGAATATAATTGCCGCATGGGAGACCCGGAGACGGAAAGTGTAATACTAAGGATTGAATCAGACTTTGTTGACTTGCTGCAAGGTGTAGCTGAAGGCAAATTGAACGAGAAAGAACTGGTTATTTCCAACAAAACCGCTGCTACTGTAGTTTGCGTCAGGCGGGTATCCGGGTGAATATTTAAGAAATAAGGTGATCAGCGGGACGGAAAATGTTCATGAATCAAAAGTATTTCATGCAGGTACATCTATGCATGGCGATAATGTGATCACCACAGGCGGTCGTGTACTGGCGATCTCCTCTTTGCAGGATAATATGTTCAATGCCCTGCAACAAGCCACTGCAGATGCCAGCCGCATTTATTGGGATGGGATCTATTTCAGGAAAGATATTGGGTTTGATCTCGTATAATCGGAAAGTCCGCGTAGGTCCGAAAGTCAGCATAAGTTAAAAAACAAAAGTCCGGGAGTGATACTTCCGGACTTTTCTGTCTTACAGACTTTCCGATTAAATCATATTTTACCGAACAACTCCGCCAGCTTATCCTCTAAATCAAAACCATGTAGGTTTTTAGCAACGATCTTTCCGGTTGGGTCGATCAGGAAGTTTGCCGGGATACCGCGCACTACATAAAGTGCAGCAGGTTTGCTTTTCCAGAATTGAAGATCGGATACCTGTGTCCAGGTTAGACGATCTTTATGGATTGCATCCAGCCATTTTTGCTTGCCGTTTGGACGATCCAATGATACACCAAGAATGGTAAAGTTTTTGTTTTTGTACAGGCTATAAGCTTTCACCACATTAGGGTTTTCCCTGCGGCAAGGGCCACACCATGATGCCCAGAAATCAACCAAAACATATTTACCTCTGAATGATTCAAGACTAACCGTTTTGCCAGCGGTATCTGCCTCAGCAAAAACCGGAGCCATTTCACCTAAAGCTACAGCTTTCAGTTTTGGTAATCTTTCACCGAATTCTTTACCTCCCTCGGATTGCTTTACTTCAGGCGACAGGCTTTCATATAATGGATTTATATCCGCATAATCGGTGCCATAAGCGGCATACATCTCTAATGCCATCAGGCTGATGTAAGAACCAGGGTGTGATTTTATGAAGCTCGCATTTACTTCGTTTGATTTAGCGTCAAGTGCTTTTTGCTCTTTGGTGATCGCTCTTTGAAAGTCTTCGGAGTTTTTTTGTTCAGGAGTTTCGGCTTTTACCTTTGCATCCAGGGCGTCCTGCGCATCATTGACAGGTTTATTTAATGCGTCGTATTCTGCATTTTCCTGATTGGCTTTAGGGCCATCAACTTTTGCTTCGTTAAGCTTAGCGCTGCTGTTTACATTGATCGTACCTTTTTCAAGATAGATAGCTTTGTAATCCTTATAAACTACTCCACCTGTACCCTTTTCGTTCAATACCAAATAAGCATTTACCGGAACTGTTCCTACAGTACCGGTAAATTGAAATTCACCATTTTTGAGTGTTACAGAGTCGGTGGATACCTTATCCTTTACGGAATACTGAAGATACATTTTAGCAGGTGTATTTAAATTACCCACCTTGCCCTGTATAATGTATTTGCCATCCTGGGCAAAAGCAATTGCAGGTAATAATGCAACAGCTGCTGAGATCAGTTTTTTCATTTGTCTTTATTGAGAACTCAATATTACTAATAAATTCTAAACCTCGTGGTTATCTCAGCACTTTTTGTAATTCGCTTTCAAGGTCATCACCGCGCAGATCCTGGGCGATGATCTTTCCGCTCGGATCTATCAGGAAATTTTTGGGAATGCTTTGCACATAATACAGCCTCGCTACAGCATTATTCCAAAATTTCAGGTCAGATAGTTGCGTCCATCCTCCCAAGTGGTCTGCTTTGATCGCATCCAGCCACGGGAACATAGCTCCGGGTCTATCCAATGATACTCCTATAATAGTAAAGTTTTTGCCTTTATATTTATTAAAAACCCTCACCACATTCGGGTTTTCCTGCCGGCAAGGCCCACACCAGGATGCCCAGAAATCAAGTAAAATATATTTACCTCTGAAAGATGAAAGACGAACGGGGTGACCTAAAGTGTCGGTCTGTTCAAAATCAGGAGCCATTGCGCCATTGGCAGTTGCCTGAAGACTTTCGAGCGAGTTACGCATTGACCTCGCTGTTTCAGTCTCCTTTAATTCTTTTGAAAGCCCATCTAAAATTGGCAGCAGTTCATTTGGATCAGGTGACGGCCCCCCCAATGTACCTATTGTTAAAAGGCTTAAATAACTATTTGGATTAGCTAATATAAAATCTTTCAATTTTGCGTGATAATCAGCTTGTATAACTTTAAGTTTTGCCTGTAACGCATTCTGATCAACGGGTTTATTAGCATTAGCCGGATCATTTGCTGCTTTAACCTGTTCAGTCATCAGTACATTGGTCTTTGCGCCAGCTTCATTATTAATGGCCAAAAGTTTTAAGTACTGGTCATTTATTGGCGAACCAATGATCTTGGCCTTGTAAGCCGAGTCGGGGCTTTGTATATTGATCGTGCCCTTATCGAGATAAAATGCCAGTTGGTCAGAACCAGCGCCCACATCCAGCTTATTTGCACCAACTCCTTTAAAATCGATAACTAAAACGGCAATGGACGGGTATATCAGACTCCCTTTGAATTCAAAATTGCCATTTACTGCCTGGGCGGAATCCAGTATTCTATTCGAGCCCAATTGGTATCCTAAATAAATTTTGGCGTTAAGGTTACCAAACTTTCCCACCACATTAAAAGGCTGTGGAACCTGCGCAAATGCCAGTACCGGCAACGATAGCAGCAGGTAAAAAAACAATTTTCTCATTTATTAATATCAGATAATGATTTTGTTAACGTTCAATTGGATAATGAATTGTATCTCAGTTTAATTTTTGATAGGTGCGCCACCAAAGATCGGGCATTTCACCTGCAACAGCTGTTTTGTAATCGTCATAACGGCAGGGTACCAGGTGAAAGCGTTCATTCATTGACCCACCCGCTGGGTATGGTACCTGCATCCACCAACGGTCTGATTTTTTGCTTTTCACAAATACCAATTCATGATCGTCATGCTTCAGACTTGTCTTATAGATCAAATATTGAGATTTAGGGTTTAACGGAAAATCTTTTTTACGGTTATAAAAGCCATCAATAAAACACCATACCATCTCGGCCAGCAGGGTTGCAGTCTGCCCGTTATTGTCATAAGCCGGGTTGAACTCATAGAAACCTATCGAACTCAATTTATCATTAAAACCTGCATAACGTGCAATCTGGCAGGCTTCTTCACCGTAAAAGCCATTTGGCGTCGCGTTGGCATTACCAGCAGCATCTGATGAACGAATGGCTCCCATATCAAAACTAATCATGCTGGCATTGCGGATGACCGGCTCTGTTACAGCTACCTGTCCACTTAGCTCCCCCAGCCGGTGTACATCAAAGTACAGTTTGTCCATCACCCTCAAACTCTCCTGGCTCGAAAAGTAAGTTTGATAACCCAGGTTACTGTAATTGAAGAGGTAATTCGGCTCATGCAAAAATATTTTGTTAAGGTATGAAGTTGATGTCGTTTCCAGGCTATCGGCCTCACCATCGTCATCCAGATCAAAACGTGGGTCAATCACTACCAGGTCAACCTTCTGCTCCAATTCCTCATAAGCCATATACTGGGCGTAAGTTATATCCTGTCCGCCACCAATTATGATCGGCAGAATGCCTTTCTTGATCAATTCACTTACTACTGTTTTTACCGCAAAATAAGTATCTGTTATACTCGCTCCCTGGCGGATATTGCCCAAATCGGCGATTTTGGTTTTATAACCGCCTTCAAAAAGCAAGTACAGCTTCTCGCGTACATAATCCGGTCCTAAAGCGCAGCCTAAATTATTTACTGCATTACGGTCATCCTGCACTCCAATGATAGCGATATCTGTCTTCTGATCCAGATCCGGAAAATCAACCGAAAAATGCGTGATCTTATCACCCAGGTGGCTGGTGTAATAGCCATTCTTAGGTGCTATCTTCTTCAGGTCTATCGGCGCAAAAAAATCAGATAAAGACATTCTTTCAGATGTGCAAATGTGATGATGTGCAAATGTGCGTATTGATGTGCAGATGTGCAAATACGAATATGTGCAGATTTATTTGGTTTTCTTGACATTCGCCAAAATAATTTCGCTTCCATACTCTTATACAAAATATCTGCATATTTGCACGTTTACTAATCTGCACATCCGCAACATGATACTTGTTACCGGCGCAACTGGTTTCCTTGGTTCTGAAGTAGCTAAACAACTGACCGAACAAGGTAATTTGATCCGTTGTACTAAACGGGCTACGTCAAAAATCCCGGCATTACTTTCACCTTATCAAAAAAGCATTGAATGGGTGGAGGCTGATCTGCTGGATATTTTCGCCCTGGAAAATGCTCTTGAAGATGTCACGCAGGTGTATAACTGTGCTGCATGGGTATCCTTGCGGCAGGCGGATAAGAAGCCAATGATTTACACCAATGTAACAGGCACTGCCAATCTTGTCGATCTGTGCCGCCAAAATGGGATACGTATGGTTCATGTAAGCTCCGTGGCGGCTATTGGAGATGCCAAACCGGGTGAATTAATAACGGAAAATCACCATCTCGATCAAGCAACTGAAACTGACGGCTATGCCATCTCCAAATTGGAAAGCGAAATGGAGATTTGGCGGGGCATTGCCGAAGGGCTGGATGCTGTGATTGTCAATCCTTCCATCATTATCGGCCCTAACGCCGGAACAGAAGGCAGCGGTGCATTATTCAAAACCATTCGCAATGGCTTTAAATTTTATACACTGGGTAGTAGCGGTTTTGTGGACGTGGAAGATGTTGCAAAATGCATGATCGCGCTAATGAATAGTAAGATCAGTAACGAGCGCTTTATTATCAGTGCTGAAAATCAGGATTATAAGAGTCTGACTGCAGAAATAGCCGAACGCTTTGGCATAAAAGCACCATCGAGTTTAGCCAAACCCTGGATGATGGAACTGGCCTGGCGATTTGCTTCATTTGCAGGAACTATTGCGCAAAAAGCCCCTTCTATTGATAAAGTATCGGCCCGGGCGGCATCACTTGCCAAAAGATTTGATAATAGCAAAATCAAAAAGGCAACCGGTATAGAATTCAAACCGTTAAAAACCTCTATAAAAGAAGTGTGCGAGGCATTAAAAACCGCCTGAACATTATCTGAAAACTTTTTATTTTAGCTGATAAACTTCGAGCTTATGAAAAGAGGTCTTTTGATACTTATAGTATTTTTCTCCAGTTGCATGAACTCTGAACTGCAATCAAGGGCTGAGCAAACTGCCGAGCATTATGTTAGGAACAGGCTTGGAAACCCTGCATATTTCAAATCAGTATCGTTTTCCGCAATACAAAAAAGGCGATACACCACTTCGCTGGATACATCATTAAATGCGGCTGGGATAGCCGCTAATGACCATCGGAGCATGAAAGCATATGTGGATAGTGAAAATGGTCAACGCCCTGACCTTGCTGTAAAAAACGAAAAAGATGTTTACAATATCGAGCATGATAAATTAGCCTATTATTTACTCATTTATTCATTCCGGACTGATTCGGCAGGGGTAAAAAAATTAATGAAATACCGTATTGAATTAGATACAGCATGTAATGTTATTAATGCTACCGACGTTACCAATATCAAAATTAAGGAGTAATTAATATTGAGGGTTTTGAATTAAGGAGCACATTTACAAAACAACTGCAGTTATCAACATCCGCAAACTCTATCAACAAACTCAACATTTTGCTATGATGCATCGCACAAAAATTGCACATTTGCACACAAATGGACCAGTACTTTATTATCGATTTCGATAGCACATTTACACAGGTTGAGGCATTAGACGAGCTTGCCCGCATTTCGTTAAGAAAGCATCCCGACAGAGAGAAAATTTACCAGCAAATAGAAGATTTTACCAATGCTGCTATGGAAGGGCGTATCCCGTTCAGCGAGAGCCTTGAGGGCAGGGTAAAATTATTGGAGGCTAACCGTGAGCATCTGAAACAGCTGGTAACTCACTTAAAAAAGAAAGTTTCCACTTCATTCTCCCGTAACAGTGCATTTTTTAAGCTACATCAGGATAACGTGCTAATCGTTTCGGGTGGTTTTAAAGAATTTATTACACCTGTTGTCACCGAGTACTTCATAAAAAAAGAAAATATCTACGCCAACACTTTTGTGTTCGACGAGAATGATAATATCGTTGGCTATGACCGTGAGAATCCACTTTCACAAGAGGGCGGCAAAGTAAAGCTGCTGCGCCAGATGAACCTGCAGGGCGAGATATTCGGAATTGGTGATGGTTACTCTGACTTTCAGTTGAAAGAATCAGGGCTGATCAAAAAATTCTTTGCTTATACTGAGAATATCGAGCGTAAATCAGTAGCCGAAAAAGCAGATCATATCACACCAAGCTTTGATGAATTTCTTTTCATCAATAAGCTGCCGCGTGCCATTTCTTATCCTAAAAACCGCATCAAGTGCCTGGTTGTAGGAAATGTTGGTGAAGAGGCATTGGAGCAAATGCGCAAAGAGGGTTATGATATACGTGAGAAAGAAACTATAGAAGAAAAGTATCTGGAGGAGGCGGGCGTATTGCTTTGCGATGAGGATCATCAACCGACTCCCGAACAATTACAAAATGCGGAAAGATTAAAGGTAATAGGCTGCTTAGGCAAGGTTGCAAGCAAAAAGCTTGCTGAAGTTGCCTGCGAAAACGGTATCATTATTTTTGATGATCCAAAATACAATCCCCGCAACGTGGATTTCATTCCAAAAAGGGTGATCGCGTTTATGAATGAAGGGAAAACGCATATGAGCTGCAACTTCCCCGATCTGCAACCTCCGCGTAATGATAATGCTCACCGCCTGATACACATCCATACTAACGTACCGGGTATACTGGCACAGATCAATGGTGTATTAGCAAGACATAACATTAATATCGTAGGCGAATTCCTGGTGACCAATGTGCAGATAGGTTATGTAATTACTGACATTACGGCCGGCTATGGCAAACAGGTTTTGAATGAACTGAAGGCTATTGATCATACGATAAAATTCAGGTTATTATACTAATTGATTGAGCTGATTAAGAGAGTGGTTGATTAAGTTTGATGACAACTGATCAACTTATTCTAACTTAATCAACTAACTTGACTCTCCTTTCAACGGCACAACCAGCACCGGCACTTTAGAATGCCGCACCACATGTTCGGCAATGCTGCCCATAAGCAAGCGATCAATCCCCCTTCGGCCATGAGTGCCTATTACTATAATATCAGCACCAAACTCAGCACCACATTTTAATATGCCATCAGCGGTAAGGCCGTACTCTGTAAAGTTGGTTATCTTCAATTCTTCTGCGTATTGTTCCTGTATGCGCTTCACTGTGTTTTCTGCCGCTTCCTTTTGAATGCGCACCATCTCCGGCTCATCCATCAAAGAAACTTCTGTGGTAATTCCGGTGATAGAATCACTGCCGGCGGCTGGTATAATGATCGGCTCGATAATATTTACCAGGCCTACTTCGGCCTTACAAAGCCGGGCTATTTCAAAGCCGAATTCAGCTGCATGATCAGCATACCTGCTATCGTCGACTGCAATTAAAATTCTTAGTATTGCCATGATAAATACCTAACTATAAATACAATGCTTTTGTTTCTGTATTTGCCAGCTTTATTACCTTTGCCAGATAAACCGATCCAATGAGTATTAGTCCCGAAATCGAATCACGCCTGGCGTTGCTACAGGAGAAGTATGAAGCAATGGGCCAGGATATGATATCCTACCTCGATGGCCTGCTACATGCCGACTTTCTCACTTACTGGGATTATATCCACCTGGACACACTGCTGAGCCTCCAAAACCCGAAAACTCCCTTTCCTGATGAGGAAATATTTATCATGTATCACCAGATCACGGAACTTTATTTCAAGCTGGTGTTGCATGAGTGCAAACAGATCACAGAAAAGGAAATACTGACTGCAAATTTTTTTACAGCAAGGATAAGACGCATCAACCGGTATTTTGATGCTTTGATTGAATCGTTCGAGATCATGGTCGACGGAATGGAAAAAGAGCAATTCCTGCAATTCAGGATGTCGTTACTGCCAGCCAGCGGATTTCAGAGCGGGCAATACCGGATGATCGAAATTTACTCAACGGATTTTATAAACCTGGTGGCAAAGGATAAACGCGAGGAACTGCGCAGCTCCTCTATTGAAGATCAATTTGAATATCTGTACTGGAAGTTTGGTGCTACTGAGCTATCAACTGGTAAAAAGACACTGACGCTTAAGCAATTCGAGAAAAAATATTCTAAAACTTTCATCGATCTGGCCAAAGCCACCACCAGTAAAAACTTTAATGCATTGCTACAGCAGTTGCAATATGAGCAGCAATCGTCAACCGAACTAGAGAATGAATTACGGCAACTGGATGTGAATGTGAATGTTAACTGGCCATTGTCTCATTACAAATCGGCTGTGCGCTACCTCAACCGCGAACCTGATGAAATAAAAGCCACCGGCGGTACCAACTGGCAAAAATACCTTCCACCACGCTTTCAAAAGCGCATTTTCTATCCATCGCTATGGACCAAAGAACAAGAAGATAATTGGGGCAAAGCCTGGGTAGAGGATGTGTTAAGAATGAGCTAATTGTCTATGGATCATAATTCATAGCTGTTACATTGGTGGCCTAGTCAACAAATTTTCCCAATTGCTGACACCAACTGTCTTTATTATTCGTCTACTGATCAATTACATCATTTTTAATACTCAGCAGATGAAAAACATAATTATAGACAAACTTAACCTTGGTATAGCAGCAGCTTCGGTTATAACTATTGCTTCTTGTTCAGTAATAAGTAAAAACTATACTAAAAAATGGAGTGGTAGTGATATGCCGGGGCACACTTTTGCCTCATTCGAGCAGTTTAACGGTAAACAGGAATTTGAAATAAAACACCCGGGTAATGACCCCTTTTATGTAAAATACATAACAGCGGTCGGTAGCGGAAAACTTCATATGGAAATAAAGTCCGGGGCCAAAAGTTTTTTAAGTAAAGATCTATCCGGTAATATGGCCGACTCGGTTTATGTCAATAACGAATCGGGCGGGAAAGTAAAATTGATCTTTGAAGCATCTAATGCTGAGGGAAGCTTTGATATCAGGTATTGAGATTCAAGCCATAATAATCTCATAATTCGGTGATTTTCTACGAAGTATGAGTCGCTGGTTATGAACTGTCACAGCAAATCCGTACCTTGCCGTTTTCCACATATAATACCTAAGGATATGACTGAGACGCTGGACATCAAGATCACAAAAACTACCCATTCCCGTTTGTCGCAAACGGATTTTAGCAATCTGCCATTTGGCAAAATTTTTTCTGACCACATGTTTGTGGCCGATTATGCTGATGGCGAATGGAAGAACTTTCAGATAATGCCTTATGCTGAGATCGGACTGAGCCCCGCTATTTCTGCTTTGCATTACGGACAAGCCTTTTTTGAAGGTCTGAAAGCTTACAAACATGCTGATGGTAAGGTCTCTGTCTTTCGTCCTGATAAAAATGCAGAACGTTTTAACAAATCGGCAGAGCGTTTGTGCATGCCTGAATTACCTGAAGAAATTTTTATACAAAGCATAGCTGCATTGGTTGACCTTGACCGCGAATGGATCCCGGGACAAGCTAACCACTCTTTATACATCAGGCCGTTCATGTTTGCGACCGACCCTTTTTTGGGCGTGGCACCATCAACAACCTACAAATTCATCGTACTAACCTGCCCTGTAGGCCCTTATTTCTCAAAAACTTTGAGAGTAAAGATTGAGACCTACTACACCCGTGCTGCAGCAGGCGGAATGGGTTTTGCAAAATCGGCAGGAAACTATGGCGGTGCTATGTTTCCTAGTAAAAAAGCCGTTGAAGAAGGCTTTGACCAGATCATATGGACCGACGCCAAAGAGCACAAATACGTTGAAGAAATGGGTGCCGCAAATGCTATGTTCGTGCTGGATGGCAAATTGATCACCCCATCAACTGAAGAAAATACTATTTTAAAAGGTGTTACTTGCAATACCGTAATGACCCTGGCACGCGATTGGGGTTTCCCGGTTGAACAGCGTCGTATCTCAGTATCAGAAATTATTGAAGGCGCTAAAAATGGTAAACTGACTGACGCTTTTGGCGCAGGTACCGCCGCTACTATCGCTCCCGTTGGTTCTATCGGTCACGATGGCGAAGAATACTTTCTAAGTGATCCAAAAACTCGCGAGTTTTCGCAAAAGGTATTGAAAACTTTAGATGGTATCCGTTATGGTAGCGCCCCTGACCCACACGGGTGGAATTACATGATATAGGTTAGTGAATGGTGAGTGGTGAATTTTATATTTTCTGCTCACCACTTACTATTGACTATTCACCACCCACGCTCAACGACACTGTTTCACTTTTCCCAAATACTACCCTTTGATCTTTCTTCAGGGGCTGCGTATTCCACAAACACTCTCGAACTGTTAACTTTTGTGATGCGGGGTCAATAGAAATAAGCTGGAATGACAACAAAGTCTCATCTTTAGCAGAGAATTTACCCTTAATCGGCGAATCGACCCTGAATGTATTCAGATTGACATTATTATCTGGCCCGTGATAAGTATAAAATTCATTCCAGTTGCTGTTGCCATGAAAATAGGCTTTGATATTAGGGTGTCGTTTTAAAAACTTTACAAAGCCACGCTGTTCTATCTGGGTTGCGCCGTCATCGGCAGCCGCTATATATCCTTCCTTATAATGCTCTTCAGTAAGGTTTTGAAATTTGTTTTCTTCGGTCATATCATAAGGCGGCCGTGGATTGGTAAAATGCTTTGATTCACATTCAGGCTGATCGTGAGTAAAAATAATAACAGGGATAGATTTGGCTACGTTGGCAAGGTCTTTTTCCATCCAAATACGTTCGGCAGAATCCGGCCAAAGGGTAATGAACATCATATGTATCCCTTTGAGGTTGAATGAATAATTTACCTTCTTGGTATGATAATTATAACTTTCATTAGTTAAAGGCTTCTCAGGCTTTAGCATCAGGTTATATATCTTAACCATTGACGTGGGATCAGTTAACGGCGTTAATGGTTTCGTAAATCCTATTGCATTTGTTATATCATGATTGCCGGGTATCAATAACAATTTGGCCTGTTTTCCGTCACGGTTTTTCAAGGCAATCGCATGTATATAATCAGTCTCAAACTGAGACCATGACGTTGCGGCACTTTGTACCGGCGCCTCCATCCGGTTAGCTATATCACCTGTCTGTACAACATAGTCAACATGACCGGCTTTTTTACCTGAATTGATACCCCCATCCTGCGGTAATCTGAGATCGGGAATATTATTCATTTGCTGTATCATGGCAGCATTTACCAAATGGCTGCTCACATTACTATCGCCCCTGAATTTTATGCGGTTGATGCCATAATGTGCATCGGAACTGAAAACCATGTTAATTATCGGAGGGGCTTGCGCAAAACATATCTCCGACCAAAGCGCACTTGTAATTATCAGGCTAAGTGCAGCCAATATCATCTTATGCTTTCTTAAAAAGTACGCCTTCATTATTTTCTTTTATAGAACGAAATGGTCGCCAAATTGCCGGGATGATCTCTGACCTCGGTATCGGTATAATACCCGGAACCATCTGCTGCAAAACAGATTCCTTCACCCTGTGGTTCGTTATTAGCATATGGCGCTATGTATGGCGCTGCTAATAATCCTGCTGAGATCGAAGTTCCAGCCGGAAGTTTCCAATACCATATTAATTCATTGCTTCTCAGCAAAATTTCGGTGCCATCGGGAGAAATATCACCAGCCGTTGCTTTATTCATATACAGCTGAACGACAGGCGTCATGACCGTAGCTGATTTGGTACTTTGGGGATACCGGGACACATAAACCTTAGAGATATTGCTTTCTTTACTGGCGATATAAATATCTTTTGTCAAAGGATCAACCATCAATGATTCTGCATTCCGTGGACTATCAGGGTACTTCAATTCAATGATATCCAATGAGTCGATACTCATACTCACTGGTAAAGTTTTTCCGGTAAGGTCAGGCTCGGGAAAACGATAAACAAATACCGAAGAATACCTTGATTTGTTGTCACCGATATCACCTACATACACATAGTTTTTACCCGGAACAGGACCAGGTCCAACTGCAATGTCTTCCCAATCACGGTTGCTTACACTAGTCAAGGTAAGTGTTCCTTTGTCATCACCATTCCCGTTTGTCAAATAGACCTCGTTTAGGTTGCCACTATCATTATGAATATATAATATACCTGGATTGATCCTGCTTGCAGCAACGCCGGATATTTCCAAAAGGTCAGTTCTCGCAAGGTTGTTTATTATCGGTACCGCATCAAACAACTTTGTGGTATCAAGTCCGATTGGGTTATAGGTTATTTTGGGGAAACTTACATTTACCGGCGGTTTGCTGACGACGGTGTCTTTTTGCGGGGTAACTATATTGCCCGACTTATTACAGGAAAAAACAGTTAGAATAAAAAAGCATAACAACCCATTTTTAATATCAAACATGTTACTATTCTTACCAAAAAGGGTTGCCATGCTAAAGATCGTATTTCTCAATATAATTATATATTAGTGTTGGTTACCTGTACCGTCAGACTGGTAGCAACCTATATCTTTTCCCGGAGGCGTGATACCGCTAGAGCCGAAGTTAGCGTCAAGAGTAATACCGGCAGAAATAGGTTGGAAACCTGTAGTTCCTGCACCAATAGCAGGTGAGCCACTTTGCAAATGGAAGTTGTAATTGTCAACTGAACACTGGGTGAGCCAGAAATTGGCAGCAGCCGGAAGTGAATAATTCACAAACATTGGGTTGTTTTTGCCTACCAATGATGTGCCATCATAAACAAATCCGAAAGTATAGCTTGAGGTTAAGAATGTAGCCATATTTGGGATACCATGAGCTTGCGGATGTGTTACTACCGGCTGAGCGATGTTTGTAGGAACGAACTGACCAGTAATAGCAGCGTTATCGCCATAGAAAAAGTTATAATCTGTAGTTGTTTTAGCAATTAGCTCTGAAGTACTTGAGGTGGTATCAGCCAAATACACTTTTGCACCACCCGGGCCACCTGCTATACGCACGCCGAAGTTACAGTCAACGATCAGGTTGTTGTAAACTAAAGCTCTTGAGTTGTTCTCAATTTCTACAGAACCGCTTCTTGCGCCGTAAGTACCGCTATTTCTGAAACCATCGTTAATGTAAGTGTTATTGTACATAGTAAATTGGCACTCGTCTCCGGTTGTACCGTCGCTTGCAGTTTTGGTACCATTGGTTGCACCACCAATAATCAGGTTATAAGCCATGTTACCATGAGAGCTGCCTTTGGCGTTAAAGCCGTCACCGCCGTCGCTGCCGCATTTTTCCATCGTGTTTCTCATGATATTATAAGTGCCACCATAAAAACGGGTAGCATCATCAGGTGAACCATACAACCATGAATCTTCCAGAACGAATAGACCAGTTGGGTTAGTGAAGTACAGGATATACTGAGCACCAACTTTTAATGAGTTTGCACCGGTGAAAGGCAGTGCTTTTAATTTAGCACCACCAAAATCAAGGTGGGTCCATTTGATCACACAAAACTTGCTTGTAGGACCGCAATAGATACCACCCCATCCCCCAACATAAGCCGAATCTGCACCCAGAACCGAGGCACCGGTTGTTTTGCTTCTGCGTGGGTCAGTAATAGTAATAGGGGCATCTTTTGTTCCAAGGCAAACCAAGTTACCATTTACAATGAAGTTAGCGCCATTGGTCATGTTAATTTTTACACCTTTCTGGATCAAAAGGGTGTCGCCTGCATTGATAGTGATATCGCCGCTTACGGTATAAGTTTGGTTAGCCAGCATGGTGCCTTTGTAAGTACCTGCTGTTAAAGTAGCAGAGTTGCTGATCGGCTTGCCAACCTGTATCTGTGGTTGTGATACCACTACTTTATCGTTTTTTTTGCTGCAGGCTGCAAGCGCGAAAAGCGAAATACATAATGAAATGATCTGTAGTTTTTTCATGATCAATGTGATGAATGATTATTAATTAATTTATTGCTGTGTTTTTTATTTGCTTTAGAAATTATACTTACACCCAAGGCTGTACCGGGCGAAAAACTGATCGTATTCCACTGTTGTATAGTTTGCACTCTCCTGATGTGGGTACTTGGCTATACCTTTGTAGTTATAAGTGTTATTTTGTTTGAGCACCAATTCATAAGGTGTGTTCAACAGATTGTTAGCTTTCCCGTAAATGATAAAATGCCTGCCGATCTTTTTTTGCACAGAAAAGTCCAGAAATGTTGAAGGCCTTTCCCAGGTATCCAGACCATAATACTTTGATACGGCCTGTATCCGCTCTCCAATGAATGCCAGCGATAATTGAGCATCCAGCCCATTTTTCTGATCTTTATACAATAAGGAAGCATTGCCAATATGCGCGGCCTGCCCCTGTAACGGCCTGGTCTGATTAATCTGTTCAACCACACCGTTAGCTACAATTTGCTTCGGAGTGGTAATTTGTGACTTGGTATAGGTGTAGTTTATTGACGCTCCTATATTACCGAAGAATTTTTTAGCCTCTAGTTCGATTCCATAATTTTGAGCATTACCAAAGTTTGTTGGCGTAAGATATAAGGCTGCACCGCCATTCGCTTGCAGTAATTCGGTTTCGATAGGATCGATGAGTTGTTTGTAAAATGCGCCAACCATAAATTCATCAAAAGCACCGGGGAAAAATTCATATCTTAAATCATAGTTGTTGATAACGGTATGCTGCAAACTGTCGCTGCCGATATGCTGATAAGTTTCATTTGCCGTTTGGTCAGGATAGGGTATAAGATCAGCGAATGCCGGGCGGAGAATAGAAACATAATAGGATGCCCTTATAGCCTGGTTGTTTGTAAGCGCATATTTAATATTAATGCTCGGCAGATAATCTGTGTAAGTTAAAGTTGCCGTTTTGCCCGGGAATATTGCAGGCAGCTGAGAGTCGTAATGTTGATAGGTATGCTCACCTCTGACACCTGCGATGACATCCAAACGGTCGGTGACATTGTATTTTACCATGCCATAAAGCCCCTGCACATTTTCTATAAAAGTGTAAACGCCCGGATCAGTAGCTGATGAGCCTTTTGCATTTACCGTGTCGGCTCCGGAAAACAAAAATTTCGCATTCGGGATCGTAGTATAAAGCTCCTCACCGCCACTCTCCTGAGTATGGGGTAAGTCATAACTGTCATTAAAATTGTCCCTGGTTTTATGTCTGAACATTCCACCGGCTGAAAACGTCGCCTGACGTCCAAATATTTTCGCGTCTAAATGAAGATTTAAATACGCGGAAATATCTTTATCTGTATTATGCATCCAGTCTCTCGATTCATTTTTAACCAGTACTGGTCCATTATTTACAGTTTGAGCAACTGAAACATACGGCTCGTTGGGGTTACCGGTAGGCTGGCTGCTTATTGTTGAGAGGTCTGCAGTAGTACTATACTGTGTATCAAATTCAGCATCGTCGGGCAGTTTATGGGTGGCCTTTGAGTTTGCAACTGTCCAGTCTATAGAAAATGGCTTGAATATTCTGTGTTTACCGCTTAAGGTGATATTATATATACTTTGCAGATCGCTGCGAGTTTCGGTTAAATTGTCAATTGTATAGGTGCCACGGTACCCCTGGTACGCGTAACCCCCATAAGTATCGTCCTCAGTTTGACGTACCCTGTATTGATTTAACTGCAAATAAGTGCCAAATAATTTTATGCTGTTATTGTCGTTGAACTTATAATCAATAGCGGCAATAGTTCCAAGACGCTGTAGCTGTGTTGAATACTGGCGCTTATAAGCATCTTGAAAAGCTGTTTCCTCATTTTGTTGTTCGTTGCCTATCGGCGGCCCAACTGTATTGGTTTGAACCTGCACGAAGCTGTTCTGACCCTGGTATAAGTTTTGGTAACTGCCAGAAAAAATTACCCCCAGCTTATTATTCAGATAACGGTTACCTATGGTTAAGCTGGCAGTAAGATTGGGTTGCGGGTTGCCTGTTTTTGTTATAAGATTTTGATAAGGAAAATCACTAGGGGTAGCTATACCGCCTGGATTTATTTCGCCCGGAGCTTTGCTGTTTACGGTACTACGGTCAAAACTGCTGAATGGCCTGTCAAAAAATATCTGGCTGTAGCCGGTACCAAATTCCCCTTCTACTCTCAATTTGTCTGGCGCGGTCTTCATTTCCAGGTTAACGACACCTCCCGAAGCGTCTCCCTCCATATCAGGTGTTAGTGTTTTATATACTTCGATACGTTCCACTAATCCGGCAGGAAAAATATCCAGCGGCACATACCTGTTTTTGTTATCGGGACTCGGAATTTTAATACCGTTTATCAGTGTGGTATTATATTGCTTGTCCATACCACGGATAATTACATGCTGTGCATCACCCGTACTGCTTCTGTCGGCGGATATGCCCGATACCCTGCCCAGTACATTTGATACCAACACATCCGGAGAAATAGCTATCGATTGTGCAGAAACTACGTTGACAGTATTGTTTGAGTTCTTTTCAGCGCTCCTGGCAAAGCGGTCATTTTCGCGGCTTACGTGTTCTGTTACCACTACCTCGTTAAGCGCCTTGGAATTATCAACCAAAGCCACATTCAGAATAGCAGTATTGTTATTAGCAACCTCTAACGAATATTCCTGCGATGTTTTGTAACCTACAAACTTTACCTGCAACTTATAGGTTCCGGCAGGTAAATTCTTAAACAGGTAAACACCATCAAGTTTAACAGTGGTGTTTAGTTGAAAATCACCCTTTTCAATATGTACAGTAGCACCAATAAGTGACTCGCCATTTTTTGCATCCGTAACACTACCCTTTATGGTTTGGGCATGCACAATTGTTGAAAAGAAAAATAGTATCATAATGTTCCAAATACACTTTTTGGAGGTTTTTTGAGAACGGAAAGGAAGCACGAAAAGGACGGAAGGGGTAAAAACAACTTTCATTAAAACACCATTTTCCGGCAAAGAAACCTCTTCAATTTTGGATAAAAGCTGAATTTTCGCCCTCAGAGGATTTCTTAACCAAATGATTTTAATGTTTTAACATATAATGAAACTTTCCAGAAAAAATCCAGTTTTTCAAAATGCTTTCTTAATATGAAAAAATAGAAAATTAACATTGACATTACTGATCGTCTATAAGTTAAGACGAAAGGAAACTTGGGACCAGAGATGTCCGTGCCTGATCTGAGAAGTAAAAAAAGACCAGGATTTTACTCGACAGTAACCGTTAGTCCTTCCTGCTGTAATATTTTACGGTAGATCTCCATTTCGGTAAAAGAGCCTTCCAATACAGCGCACTTACCTTCGTTATGCACTTTCCAGGCTATCTTTTCGGCCTGCGACTCGGAGTAGTCCAGGTATTTCATCATGCAGAAGATCACATGATCGAATGTATTTACGTCATCGTTCCATAAAATAAGACGATGCATTTCTTTTAGCCCGGCGAGTATTTCCTCGAGCGTAAGGGTCTCTTCCTTAGTTTCTGTCGGCATTGTAATGACAAAATTACCTAAAATCGGCAATAAAAAAGGCAAAATGATGTTTGCTTGTGAAAAAGTAACACTTTCGTCACAATTACTATGAAGACATTATTTATACCCCTGTTATGCATTGGCCCCCTGCAGCTCTTTTTACCAAATACCACTTTTGCTCAGAATAAGGCTGTTGCAAATCAACTGCAACCACCACCTTCCAACATTACTATTGACGGTTATCTGAACGAATGGGGTGACAGTTTACGCTACTACAATCAGGATAAACAACTGAACTATGCGCTCGCAAATGACCAGGATAATTTATACATGGCTATCCGCATTAATGATCGCAGTGAGCAAATAAGAGTATTACGGGCTGGGTTAACTTTAGGCATTGATACCCGTGGCAAGAAGAAAGAAACCTTTACAATGACTTTTCCTGTCGGCGACCAAAGCCCCCAGGGCATGGCAGAGACTGCCCAGGATTTACAAAGTGGCAACAGTGATATAAAACAAGAGGACCATGAGGAACTGATGAAAGCCAAACTCACCAAATTAAGAGAAATTGAAGTAACAGGCTTTAAAGACATTGAAAGCGAAACCATGACTACCTCAAATACTTATGGTTTTAAAGTAGCGATAGATTATGATAAGGATGGCAACCTGGTATATGAAGCAGCTATTCCGCTTAAATTTTTTCATGCCGATGACCTGTTTAAAAATGAGTGGGCCTTTAATTTCAAGATCAATGGCATAACCAAGCCTGGACAAGACAAAAATAGCGGCAATCACGACGGTATGACACGCGGTGGCTCCGGAGGACTTGGAGGTGGAGGCGGTGGTGGCCGCGGAAGAATGGGCGGAGGCCGTGGTAGCCGTATGGGCGGTGGTGGCGGCAACAATGCCCCTGTCGACCATAGCGAATTATCAAAATCCGTTGATTTTTGGGAGAAATACTATCTAGCCAAATGATCGTTGTGAATGGTGAGTAGTGAATAGTGAATATAAACTGAGCTAAACTAGCCACCATTCTCTATTCACTACTCACCTATTCACAATTCACTATTCCACTTTATACCTATAAACCCGCCTGCCTAAAATGCCATCTGCATCAATGCCTTCTATTACAACGCGGTAAGTTCCTTTGGCATCTGCATTAAAATATTCTACAGAGGCTTTTCCATCTTTATCGGTGGCAACATTGGGGTTCCAGTAAATGGTTGTGCGTAAATCCACTTTGGGTGGGTTTGCAGGCCCGTTGTACTGAGGTGAATAAAACTCACGGGCCTTATAATAACCCTGGGGCATATAAATGTTAACATTAGCAGGAGATGGGCGATCTGCTCCTTTTTTTGTATTGATTAAAAGCACACCGCCATAACCTTCTGATCCATATACAGCTACAGAAGTAGGGCTGTTTAAGACCTCTACACTCTCAACTATTTCGGGAGGGATAGCGTCTACTAGTTCTGGAGTAGAAGGAGCCCCGTCTACAAAAAGTTTCATTGTACCAAGTCTCGTTGCATAATGTCCGACACCATACATATCCATCGTGACCGTTACAAAATGCAACCTGCCCTGAAGGAAACTTGCAATTGTACCACCGCCCGGCGGAAGATCTTTCATAAAAACAACCTGGTCAGCTTGTCCGGGTCCGTTTAAGTTTGAGGAATTTATTTTGATCATCTTATCCCTGATCTCTACTTCTTTAAGTGCGGTCACCTTAGTTTTAATGCCGTAACTGATCTCTTTATCATAAACCTGTTTGCTGTTATTCATGTAAATAGAAAAACCCGTATCAGAAGCAGCAGGTAACATGGCCCAGGTAACAGGGGGTGGGTTTATGCTATCCATTTCGATTCGCAGGTTCCTGCTGCCTTTATTTTTCTTCGATTGAATAACAAACTTCAGGCTGTCTTTAAATTGCAGGTTCTTAAAAACAAAATGTCCCTGGTCATCCGCAACAGTATCCAACATCGCAAATCCCCCTGACGAGCTCAATAGCGACACCTGCCCGTGAGGAATAACTTTCCCTCCTCCTAATGATGTAAGTCTTCCAGATATGGCAAGCGATGTTTCCGGCTGATATTGTGGTGTGGTATTGTTATTCAGTATTTGCTTCCAGTCAAACCGACGATAGCCCTGGGTAAGCATCAATATATCCAGATCCTGCCGGGCCTCATCATTTTGTGGCATAAAATAATAGCCGGGATCTTCTATATATCCTTTCAGATCTGAGGTTAACAATAAATTGGAAAAAATTGTATTCTCGGTGGATTCGCTTACGGGCACCTTCGTTTCATCAGTTACCGCCATTGAAAAATTGCCGAAAACAGCCGTCCCGTTTTCGTTCTTAGCTGTTATGTTTATTTTCATTTTACCCCGAGCGGAAAAGTTCATCCCTTCCGGGTCGACTGTCAGGTTGATCTGCTTGTTATGTTGAATGAAAGCCAAGCGCTCACTCAATGGCTCTCCTTTATCCGAAAATAGTGTGAATTGTGCTATGCCATCCGGAAACTTATTTTTCGGGATCATCGTAGAGGAAGATTGCGATTTACTTTGGGCTGCGTAATATACCTGCCCACCGGACTGTACCAGCAAACTTATCTCCGCGTTATCATCGTTCAAACTACTCTTCCCTTTTTCTATTTTTAGTTCGATAAACAAAGGATCGCTGTTGTCAATACGCATCGCATAACCTTTATCTTGCGGAAGAGGCAAATCGATCTTCTTTTCAGAGCCATCCGCAAAAGTTATAAGCGCTTTGTAAGTTTTTCCTTCAACTGGCAGTAAGGTGAATTCACCCATCCCTAAATGACGGCTGTTGAACCGAGTGATCTCATGGTTGTTTTGATCGGCAACAACTCCTTTAATATCCTTTCCAAAACCGTCGTTGCCCACTGCTTTAAAAGCTACTGTCGAACTAGCCCCATACAACAAATTGCCGCTTTCCGGGAAGAATTGTACATCAGTTACAGCAGATAGTTGCTTGTTTACCACCAGGTCTGATTTTACGTGATTCCCCTTTTTCTGGTCTGCTTTCCTATAGGTTGCGGTGCTAGCCGCAGCGACAATTGTATTTCCAATGTAAAGGCTTTTATTATAAAAATAGTCAGCCCCTGCATTTCTCATCCATTGCGTATACGCTCTTACACGGTAATAACCGGCTTTGACAGTATCCGGGAGCTTGAAATCTCCCCAGCTCAAACCACTTATCAGGGGCAGTTTAACTGAGCGCTCGATCCGGTTCGCAGCGTTGATAAGTTCAACATTCAAAACACCGCTAATCGTGGAAAGCGTATGTGTACTGCCCGATGTAACATAGGCCTTAAACCATATATCATCACCGGCAGCATAATAAGGTTTATCTAATTGCAGATATACTTTTTCTATTGCAGGCTGATGGGACAGCCGGTTTGTAGCTCGCGCAATAAATGTGCTGTCATTTTGGGCAGTAGCATTAATGCCCGAAGTAATCACGAGCAATAAAGCAACAAGCAAGCACCTAGGTTTCATGGTAAAAGATTTAGTATAAGCAATTTACAAAATCTATTTACACAATTCCAAACTAAGTACTTACGTATTAGTCTGTTTTGGTGAATGGCGAATAGTTAATGGTGAGTAGTGAATAGTAATCTTAGATAAATCACTCACTATTCACCATTCACAACTTACTAAAACTTATTCTTCCACATCATACTCTCAACCGGGCGGGTGGTTGGGTTATTGTATTTAGCGTTTGCCTTGGTGTTATACATCGTTTCAATATCGCCTTCAACCACAAAATAGATTAGCTGACCGATAGGCATACCCGCATATACACGGACTGGTTGTGCACACGAAATTTCCAATGTCCAGGTATTGCAAAAGCCTACGTCGCCTTTACCTGCTGTCGCATGGATATCAATACCCAACCGACCGGTACTTGATTTACCCTCAAGGAATGGCACATGGCGGTGTGTTTCGGTGTACTCCATCGTCACACCTAAATAAAGGGTATTGGGTTGCAGTACAAATCCTTCTTTCGGAATTTCAAAGCCATCAATCTCATTATGCTGTTTGGCATCCAGAACACGGCTTTTGTAGGTGGCCAGGTGCTTGCCCAGGTGAACGTCGTACGAATTTGTGCCCAAACACTCACGTTTAAACGGTTCGATAATAATGTGGCCCTTATCAATTTCTTCCAGAATGCGTTTGTCCGATAAAATCATTGTACTGTGATATTTGGCCTAAATTATAATTATTTGATTTATTTTGCCATCCTTTTTGCAATTTTACTTTATGGCCATAGCATACAAAAAGCAAATTGACGCTGATACCGAATTTGCTCTTTGGAA
>Ga0157374_10000451_pt1 | contig 37378 bp, 41 predicted proteins | sample M25metaG_FD_115308 | JGI IMG/M metagenome (GOLD analysis project Ga0157374, IMG submission 115308) | Miscanthus rhizosphere microbial communities from Kellogg Biological Station, Michigan, USA - M2-5 metaG | ecosystem: Host-associated > Plants > Roots > Rhizosphere > Soil | place: USA: Michigan...
AAGCCCGCCAGGATGAACACGCCTACATAATTATCATGGAAATGATAGGCGTCCGGTATCAAATGCAAAACTGTAATGCCGAACAGGAAGGCCCCGCTGAAGGACAGGATCAGTTTCAGCGTTTTATGATTATCGCCCTTAAATAAGAACACAGACACGCCGCCTAAAAAGGCGCCAAGAAATAATATGATAACTTTCCAGGCCTCCATCAAAAATCGGGCTGTAGTTTTTTAAATAAGAGCGATATAAGCCAGCCAACAAGGGATCCATATAGCATTCCCACAAAAACATCCACCGGGAAATGTACGCCTACGTAAACCTGAGCGAAGCTGATAGACCCGGCCCACAAGATCGCCCATAACCAAATCCAGCGCCAGCGTTTATAAAGAACAAAGCACAAGAAAATTCCCATTGCAAAATGATCGGTAGCATGGGTAGAAGGGAAACTATAGCCGGTGCCGCAATGGTCGATACGTAACTGAACATCGGTCATTGTTGGATCATTACAAGGCCTCAGCCGATGAACTTCAGGTTTAACAAAATGCGCGCTGGTAAAGTCGGCTATGCCGGCACTTAAGGCAATCCCGATGATGATAACTATACCCTGCTTTTTGTATTTCCAAAGGCACAAACCAATAATGATGATATAAAGCGGTATCCATGATTTTGCATTGCGCAGGATCGGCATCAGCCAGTCGAAAAACACATTGCCCATATCATGGTTGATGAAATGAAACAGGTGTTTGTCGAACTGTATAATATGGTCGATCATTACGGCGTTTTGCCCCAAAAATAGTCATTTAGAAAATATACCGACCGCCAAAACCATTGACCTGAAGTCATGTTTGAAATTTACAGGCGATGAGTTATTCAAATCAGGGTTTCACCAGCCGATTTTGTGCGGCTGTAGCCCAAATATTTTTACTTTTGCATCAAAATACACACACGCTTTGACACTTATCAAATCAATATCAGGGATACGCGGCACCATCGGTGGCGCGGCAGGCGATGGCCTCTCCCCATTGGACCTCGTAAAATTCACTTCAGCATACGGGGCCTGGGCCATTAAACGTACAGGCAGGCGAAAGATCGTTGTCGGTCGTGACGCCCGCATATCAGGCACTATGGTGAACAACCTCGTTGTAGGTACGCTGCAGGGCATGGGTATTGATGTGATCGACCTGGGCCTGTCTACCACGCCGACCGTTGAGGTTGCCGTTCCTGAAGAAAAAGCCGCAGGCGGCATCATCCTGACTGCAAGCCACAATCCAAAACAATGGAATGCACTTAAGCTGCTTAACGAAGACGGCGAGTTTATAAGTGATGCAGATGGCAAAGAAGTGTTAGACATCGCTGAAAAAGGCGAGATCAGGTATGCTGATGTCAATGACCTGGGAACTGTGACACTCGACGACAGCTACCTGAAAAAACATATCGATCAGGTACTTGCGTTACCACTGGTCGACGTGGCCGCGATAACTAAAGCTGATTTCAGCGTAGTTATCGACTGTGTGAATTCAACAGGTGGTATTTTTGTTCCGGCTTTGCTTGATGCATTGGGCGTAAAAACAGTTCATAAGCTTTATTGTGAGCCGGACGGTAATTTCCCTCATAATCCCGAACCGCTACCTGAAAACCTGGGTGCGCTTTCGCAAGAAGTGGTAAAGAAACGAGCTCATTTAGGTATTGCAGTGGACCCTGACGTTGACCGCCTGGCTTTTGTTTGCGAGGACGGTAATATGTTTGGCGAAGAATATACGCTGGTGGCTGTTGCTGATTACGTATTGAAAAACAAAAAAGGCAATACGGTATCCAATCTCTCCTCAACCCGCGCCCTGCGCGATGTGACGGAAAATGCCGGCGGCGAATATTTCGGGGCCGCTGTAGGTGAGGTGAATGTGGTAAATAAGATGAAGGAAGTGAACGCCGTTATAGGCGGCGAAGGCAATGGGGGCGTTATCTATCCTGAATTACATTACGGCCGCGATGCTTTGGTTGGTATCGCCTTGTTTTTGACTCACCTGGCCAAATACGGCAAATCAGTTTCGAACCTGAGAAGTACTTATCCGGGATATTTTATCTCAAAAAATAAGATCACGTTAACGCCCGAAATGGATATCGATGGCCTGCTGGCGAAAGTCAAAGAAAAGTATAAAAAGCAGCCGCACTCCACAATTGACGGTTTGAAGATTGAATTTGACAAAGAATGGGTACATTTGCGTCGTTCAAATACAGAACCCATTATCCGCATCTATTCGGAAGGAAATTCAGAAACCATTGCTGACAATCTCGCCAAAAAGATCATAACGGATATTAAGGATATTCTGCAATTGAAAGATTGATCTTTTAGTCCAAAAGTCCGCAAGACCGGAAGTCCGAAAGATAAATCAATAATTAATTAACTCAATAATTCAATAATTAACGATGCGTGTCTACCTGGATAATGCGGCCACCACGGCTATTGACCCTGAAGTTTTAAAGGAAATGTATAAGGTTATGGAAAGCCAGTACGGCAATCCGTCATCCATTCATGCGCATGGCCGAGAGGTAAGGACAGTTATCGAAAAGGCACGCAGAACGATAGCAAACCTGTTGCATGTTTCCCCGGCTGAAATATTCTTTACATCCGGTGGCACAGAGGCCGATAATACGGCCATCCGCTGCGGTATTATTGATAGCGGCATTAAGCATGCCATCACCAGCCGTTTGGAACATCACGCTGTATTACACACGCTTGAGGCCATGCAAAAGGCAGGCACGATCAAACTAAGCTTCGTCGATACCGATAACAAAGGCAATATAGATTACGATCAGCTTGAAAATTTACTGAAGGATAACGAGCGTAGCTTTGTATCACTTATGCACGCAAATAACGAGCTGGGCACCATAACCGATATTGAACGGGTCGGCGACCTTTGCGAGCAATACAATGCGCTTTTCCATTGCGATACCGTGCAAACTATGGGGCATTACGCGCACGACCTAACCAAGTTGAAAATACACTTTGCGGTATGCGCCGCGCATAAACTGCACGGGCCAAAAGGCATCGGGTTCCTGTATGTGAACCATAAAGTGAAGATCAAACCATTTATTTACGGCGGTTCTCAGGAACGCAACATGCGCGGCGGTACTGAGAATGTTTATGGTATTGTAGGATTGGCCAAGGCTCTTGAAATGGCTTATGCTGACATGGAAAAGCACCAGCAGGATATCCAGGCACTGAAATCGTATATGATTCAACAGTTGAAAGAAAATATCGATAGTATAGATTTCAACGGCGAAACTGATCCTGGAAAAAGTCTTTACACTGTTCTCAATACCTCATTCCCATGCAGCGACATGGCCGATATGATGCTGTTCAACCTGGATATTGCCGGTATTTCGGCTTCGGGCGGCAGCGCGTGTAGTTCCGGTTCTGATATAGGTTCCCACGTACTTACAGCCATTGGCGGCGACCCAACCCGCCCATCGGTGCGTTTTTCATTTTCCAAGTATAATACTCGCGAGGAAGTGGATTACACTATCGCCAAAGTAAAGGAATTGTGCCTGGAACACGCCTAATCGTGTAAAATATTTTTCTTTTCGCGAAAAAAAGCAAAACAATAGCGCAATGCTATAGGTTTATTCTATATACATGAAAGGATAAACCAATGTCAACTACAAAAGATAAATCGAAGAAAAGCACGGGTAAAATAAACTCTGCAAATCCTTCAAAGAGACCGGCTGAACGGCCTGAAAAGACAGCGCCTGGTCAGAAGGATGAAATACTGTATCCGCACGAAGCTGAGGCTGCAAACCAACGGGAAGGCGCCGACGCAACTTTCACCGAACGTAACGATGTTACGCCACCTAATAGAAAAGAGTTCCCATCTGTTGGCAATGCCAAAACTGATTTCGCGAGCCGCCCGCAAGGCAGGACAACCGGTCGTATGATAGGCCACGAGCCCGGAACGGAGGCTATATAATAAATACAGAATTATGACTGAATATTTGGATGATAAGGATGAACAACAGGATGGCGGCCAATTAAGAAGAATGCCAAATCCCGATAATTCATCCAACGTGCGAAAAAAGGGCAGCCTTGAAACCAAAGGCCCCGCCAGGGAGAAAGCCGGTAAAGTTTTGAATAAAGATGGCAGTCTCGGCGAACTTCCCGGTAAGGAAGGTGAGGGGAGCGGTGCGCTGGAAGGCACCGTTGGTTTAGGCACTTAAGACATCCGTGATAGAAACAGCGGATAAATAGAGCATGAATTCTGATAAGGGGGAATTGCTCACATTGCCAGGTTGCGACAGCACCTGTCGGGCGCTTACCAGGCGCAATACCAAAAGAAAAAGCTTTGATCGTTCAAAGCTTTTTCTCGTTATATCAGTTGGCCATCAGTTTCAGGAAGGTGGCCAGTTTTTCTTTCATTTCGCGCCTGTCGACGATAAAGTCGAGGAAACCATGCTCCAATACAAATTCGGCGGTCTGGAAGCCTTTCGGAAGATCTTTTTTAATAGTCTCCTTAATAACTCTCGGCCCCGCAAAACCGATCAGCGAACCGGGTTCAGCGATATTGATATCGCCCAACATAGCGTATGATGCGGTAACACCGCCTGTGGTAGGGTCAGTAAGCAGCGAAATATACGGTACTTTAGCCTTAGCCAGTAATGCAAGTTTGGCCGATGTTTTGGCCATTTGCATTAACGAGAACGCCGCTTCCATCATCCGTGCACCACCCGACTTAGAGATCACCATCAGCGGCACTTTGTTGGCTATAGCATAGTCGATGGCACGTGATATCTTTTCACCCACAACCGAGCCCATCGAGCCGCCGATAAAATTGAAATCCATGCAGGCTATAACGATATCCTGGCCGTCAATTTTGCCATGGGCCGAACGTAACGCATCATTCAGGCCGGTTTTGGCGGTGGTTTCAACAATGCGGTCGGTGTATTTCTTGGTATCCTCGAAATGAAGCGGGTCGCCGGAATGCATATTAGCATCCATTTCGGTAAACTCTTCATTATCAAAAAGTATCGAAAAGTATTCTTTTGAGCCTATTCTGAGGTGATAGCCGCAATAGTGGCAAACGTACTTGTTTTCAACCTGTTCCGAATAATGCAGGGGTTTTTTGCAGTTGGGGCACTTATTCCAGATACCGTCAGGAGCTTCTTTCTTCTCCTCCGTGGTGGTAATAATACCCTTTGATTCTCTTTTAAACCAGGTCATTCTTTATCTGATCCTCTAAACGTAAGTGCAAAGAAACGAAAAATATATTGATGTGATAGCATTATAAAAAGCACGGGCGGGCCGGATTGTTTACAAATGTTGGCAGATTTTCATCCGCAATAAGTGCAATTTCGGGAAAGCCTTGTGTATGATGCCAATATGGAATTTAAGCGGTCGTGTAGGCGATATTTATTGAATAAAAGAAAATAAAACGAGTGCTTTTTTATTGATGTGTAAATAATAACCGCTTTTTCGTTATCTTATACATAATTGCTAATTTCGAGCCCTGAAAACCAAGTAAACTTTCCATGGATTTAAAGAGCTATAAAGGTGTCCTGCACGGCGACCAGGTACAGGAATTATTCGAGATCGCCAAGAAGCATCAATTCGCACTTCCTGCAGTAAACGTAACCGGCACCAATACTATAAATGCTGTTATGGAAACAGCAAAGGCGGTTAATTCGCCGGTTATTATTCAATTATCACATGGTGGCGCCCAATTTTATGCCGGAAAATCGTTGGATAATTCAAAATTACAGGCCTGCATCTTAGGTGGTGTATCGGCTGCCAGGCACGTTCATTTATTAGCTGAACATTATGGAGTCGCAGTTATATTGCATACCGACCATTGCGCCAAAAAATTGTTGCCCTGGGTTGATGGATTGCTGGATTACGGCGAGCAATTTTATGCGGAAACCGGCAAACCGTTGTTTTCATCGCATATGCTTGACCTTTCAGAAGAGCCTATCCACGAGAATATCGAAATATCTGCCAAATACCTGGCACGTATGGCCAAAATGGGCATGACACTGGAGATTGAACTGGGCGTAACCGGTGGTGAAGAAGATGGTGTGGATAACAGCGATGTAGATAGCTCGCGTTTGTACACGCAGCCGGAAGACGTAGCTTATTCTTACGAAGAACTTTCTAAAGTTAGCCATAGGTTCACCGTTGCGGCAGCATTTGGTAATGTGCACGGCGTATATAAGCCGGGCAATGTGAAGCTGCAGCCGGTTATTCTGCACAATTCACAGGAATATGTAAAGAAGAAATACAACCTGTCTGCTGAAAAACCGATCGATTTTGTGTTCCACGGTGGTTCGGGCTCAAGCCAGGAAGAAATTCGTGAGGCTATTTCTTACGGCGCTATCAAAATGAATATCGATACGGATATGCAATGGGCGTTCTGGGAAGGCATTAAGGATTACTACAAATCAAAAGAAGGCTACCTGCAAAGCCAGATCGGCAGCCCCGAAGGCGCAGATTCGCCTAACAAGAAATACTATGATCCCCGTGTATGGTTACGCAAGGCTGAGGAAAACTTTGTAAAACGCCTGACCGGTGCATTCGACGATCTGAACTGCATCGACGTGAACAGCAAATTATAGGTAAAAGTTAAAAAGGGTAAAGGCGAAAGGTAAACGGGTCAAACCTTTGTCCTTTCGCCTTTGTCCTTTCTCCTAAAATTATGATGCAGGTAAAAAAAGTAGCTGATCCGAACGACCTGGAAAAGGTATTTGCCATACGCCGCGAAGTTTTCGTAGGCGAACAAAATTGCCCGCCCGAACTGGAATGGGAGCACGAGGAAGAATCCATCCACTTCCTGGCGACTGTTGATGGCGAACCTGCCGGCGCCTCACGTTGGCGTAAGACCGATAACGGGTACAAACTTGAACGTTTCGCAGTGCTCAGCAAGTTCAGAAACAAAGGCGTAGGACACGAACTGGTAAAGACTGTATTAGCCGATTTGCCTGGAGATGCGGACTATGTTTACATGCACGCACAAATAGCCGCCGTAAGCTTATATGAGCGTTTTGGCTTTGAAAAGACAGGCCCGCAGTTTGAAGAAGCCGGTATACAGCATTTTAAAATGGTGAAGAAATAACTCCGGAATTTATTTTAGTGCAGAAATATCCTATTGGAGTACTCCATAGCCTCCTGAAATTTCCCCATATCAAGCCCCAAATTGACTTTTTGTGATTGGAGGTAACCAATCACATTCTCGGTTGCGATATTCCCTGTAAGCTCGTCTTTGGCCATCGGGCAGCCACCGTAGCCTTTTAATGCCGTATCAAATCGGGTGCAGCCACTTTTAAAGGCAGCTTCAACTTTCTCCAGCCAGTTATTTGGGGTTGAATGTAAGTGAACGCCAAATGCTGTTCCCTGAAAGTTTTGCGATAAGGCGCTATAAAGCTTACCTATCTGCTCCGGTTCAGCAATGCCTATGGTATCAGCCAAAGAGATGTATTGTATGCCTTCATTGATCAGCTTTTCAGCCCAGCCGGCTACAATGCTTTGATTCCATTCATCACCATAAGGATTTCCAAAACCCATTGATAAATAAGCAAGCAACTTTTTGCCTTTATTCTCACATAGCTCCTGTATCCGCTTTACAGTATCAAATGCTTCAGCAATTGTTGCGTTGGTATTTCTCTTTTGAAAAGTCTCAGAGATTGAAAACGGAAAACCAAGATAAGCTATCTCCTCATGCTGTACGGCACCCTCAGCGCCACGGAAATTGGCTATGATAGCCAATAGCTTCGATTTTGAGTTACTTAGATCGAGCCTTTCCAATACTTCAGCCGTATCCTGCATCTGTGGGATGGCTTTTGGTGATACAAAACTTCCAAAGTCAATAGTATCAAAGCCAACCTGCAGCAACAGGTTGATGTATTTAGCCTTAACATTCGTTGGCACAAAATCCGTTAGGCCCTGCATAGCATCGCGTGGGCATTCGGTGATCTGTATGGGCTGCGGCATGGCTTATTTAAAATTTTTGATTGTAAATGGGCGCTTTGTGCTCAATTTCGGTATGCAGATCGGTTGTAAGGCCAACCAGGTATCTTTCAAATGATTCTAACAGGTTCCTGGTGTTTTTTTGCATACGCCTCGAATCACCGTTGAGTACTTTTTGATAAAGGTTGTACAAAGGCATCCGGCGGTTGCCGCTTTGCGAACCAAGGAAGAATAGCACATTATTGATAGTATACCTGTACCGCCCGTTGCGCATATCGAGGGAAATGGAAAATTGCACCGAATAAGTTTCCGGGTCGTCATTCTCTCCGCCGTAATTCGCATTCATATTCAGGTCCTGCGAAGTAGTGAAGATCAGCTTGCCCTGCTGCTCGTAGCCATATGTTTGCTGAAAATTTCGCGCAGCCATAAACTCCAGCACGCGGGTATAAATTGTGCTTAATTTGATCGTGCTATCCAGCTTTATCGCTTTTTGGTAATAAGCCATTCCATTACTGTCGGTAACAAGCTGCACCGAGTCAAGGATGCGTACGGCAGCTGCCTTTTTATTGTGATCGACATAATAAGCGCGCGGTACGGTTTCTTCCTGCGCTTTTACGGTGATCGCCAATGAAGCCAGTATTATTATGGATAGGAGGGTTTTCATAGATGAATTTCAGATTAGCGAATATAGCAGGTTAATGGTCTTTTGGCAACACGGGGCATCATTGCCTTATATGCCTATAAACGAACAAAGCCCCCTTTTTATATTAGGAGGCTTTGTATTATGATTTGAATTTGACGCTTATTTCAGGTCTTTCTTGCCGAAGTCAACAATAACCGGTGTTGCGATACAGATAGATGAATAAGTACCGAAGCACACACCCACCAGCAACGCAAACGAGAAGCCGCGGATGACGTCGCCGCCGAAAATGAACAGGATGATCAATACGAACAATACGGTGAGCGCGGTAATAATAGTACGGCTCAGTGTTTTGTTGATTGCATGGTTGATCACTTCCTTCGGATCGTCTGAAGCCGAATGGTGCAGGGCCAGAAACCCGCGGATACGGTCAAATACTACCACCGTGTCGTTGATCGAGTAACCGATAACCGTTAATATCGCAGCAATAAATGATTGGTCGATATCAAGATCGAGGAACGGTACCGATTTGAATATCGAGAAGAACGACAGCACCATTAAAGCATCATGCGCGGTCGCGATCATCGCACCCAAACTGAATTGCCACTTACGGAAACGGAGTAATATATAAGTTGAAATAATGATGATCGCAATCAAAACCGTCCAGAAGGCTGATTGCTTCAAACCTTCAGCAATGGTTGCTTTTACTTTTTGATAGCTGGTGATATGCTGAGAGTCATCGACGATCTTAGTTTGCGCATCTTTGCTAAGGGCGCTAACAAGGGTGGCCCTAACCTTCGCGTCTGCGCTGGTCGTGTTATCCTCGATCATGTATTTGGTAGTTATACTGATCTCATTTTTACCATAAGTTTTTACTTCACTTGCGCCTAAAACCGGGTCTATGATGCTGTGCACTTTCTCCGTAGTAACACCCTGGTTGTCAAAGTGAACGATATAGTTACGACCACCTACGAAGTCCACACCATAATTGAAACCCTGCGTGAACATGGATACGATACCAAGTGTGATGAACGTACCGGAGAACGCGTAGAACCATTTACGGTTTTTAACAAAGCCGTAGTTGGCGTTTTTGAAAGTATGCGAGCTCCACGGGTTCGAGAATTTGATGTCCCAGCCTTTTTTCACCATCCATTCCAGGATAAGGCGCGAGATCAACAATGAACAGAATAATGAAGTGCCGATACCGATCATCAATACAATGGCAAAACCTTTGATCGGGCCGCTACCGAACAAATACAGGATCAAACCGGTGAGGAATGTACTGATGTTCGAGTCAAGAATGGACGATAACGCATGCTTGAAACCATCTGCTATAGATAGTTTTAATGATTTGCCCGCGGCCATCTCTTCACGCACACGTTCATAGATCAGTACGTTGGCGTCAACTGATATACCCAATGTCAGCACGATACCGGCCACACCTGGTACCGTCAATACCGCATTCAGGCTGATGAGTACGCCCATCAGGAAGAATACGTTAATCAATACCGCAACTACAGCTACAGTACCGCCGCGCTTGTAGTATGCGATCATAAATATCAGTACTACGATAAAGCCAAGCACCGATGACAATAAGCTGTCCCGGATAGCCTGGTGGCCCAATGTAGCACCCACGGTAGCCTCAGAAACGATAATTGCCGGGGCCGGTAAACGGCCGGCCTTCAGCACGTTGGCCAAATCCTGGGTTTCCTGTTGAGTGAAATTACCTGATATAGAGGATACACCGCCGGATATCTTGCCGTTATTTACGCCAGGCGCCGAATAAACGTTGTTATCGAGTACTATGGCGATTGCCTTTCCGCGCTGGCCTGGTGCTGCCGGAGCCGCTGCAGCGGTAATGTCTTCCCACCTGCGCGCGCCCTGCGAGTTCATATACATGGTTACTTCCCAGCCACCCGAGTTAGGGTCAACGTCGCTGCGGGCATCTGTTATCACCTCGCCGCTAAGCGCCGAACTATTGTCAATGCCTTCCAGCTTTACGGCAAACAGCTCAAAATGCTTGTCGTCGTCCTTGAACATTTTTTTGCTGTTTTCTTCGCCGATCGGCTTAACTCCCCACAGGAATTTCAGGTTTTGCGGAACCAGGTTTTTCACATCCGGGCCATTCAGATAGGCGTTAATCTTAGCTGTATCTTTTTTGCGTGCATAACCCAGTACAGGAGATAATTCATTTGCAGATTGCGCGAACGCAGGCTGCAAGACCTCAAATAGCGGGTTTTTATCGCCGGTTTTACCCTTTAACGTCGACGAATCCTTGGTCGCGCTCTTATTAACCTTATTAAGCAATGAAAGCGCGCCTTTGGAAGCGGTATCCTTGCTTGCGGCAGGTTTGGCAATTGCAGTAGTATCTTTCTTTGCCGCTTTGGCTTTGGCTACCAACAGGTTGTTGATACTGATCAATGTGCTTGCTGCAGTACCATTACCCGCGTTATCAAATGTGTTGTAAAATTCGAGCTTAGCCGTTCCCTGGAGCAACTTGCGTATACGCTCAGGGTCTTTAACTCCAGGCAATTCGATCAATATCTGGTTCCTGTCCTTTAACAGTTGCACATTGGGGTTTGTAACGCCAAATTGGTCGATACGGGTATTGATAACCGTATAGGTTTGTGCTACGGCTACTTGTGCCTGATCTTTCAAAAACGCCTCTACCTTGGCATTGTCGTCGTTGAATTTCAGGTGTTCCTGGTTATCCTTATTGGCGAAAATGGCGGCAAGCTTACCATTCGGGTTCAGCTTCTCGTAGTCGTTTACAAACAACGTAATGTAATCGCTCTGGCTGTGTATAGCATCAACGTCGGCTTTATTTAACGCCTGGTTGAAAGGTACGTCGGGGTTCTTGTTAGACAAAGCGAATACCAGTTCGCGGAGGGACACCTGCATGGTTACGCTCATACCACCCTGCAAATCGAGGCCCAGCGCTAATTCGTGGTTCTCGGCATATTGATAAGTGTGGCCCAACACAGGGTAAACCGGCTGTGTTGCTATGGAGTCCATGTAGGCCCTGTGTTTTATCGTGTCGCCCTTGGCGTATGTATCAGCATTGCTTTGCACCTTATTAACCACCCACGTGAACGAGAACTGGTACAAGCATACGATCACCATCAGAATGGCAAAAAATTTGACTATCCCTTTACCTTGCATTGTAAATTATAATATGTAATAAATTAGTTTATAAGCTTTTTAAACAAGACGGCAAATCTAATAAAATTTTATAAGCATAAAATTTTATGTTGAAACAATTTGAAATGGCCGATGTTATCGCCGCTCGAGGGTAATAAAAGAATAGGAAAGGTTATTTTTTTCGTCGGGCTGATGGTCCTCGTGCTCGGTTTCAACCCATTTTTCAAAATCTATTTCGGGGAAAAAGGTGTCGGCATCAAACATCTTATGGACTATAGTTAGATATATCTTATCTGTTTTGTCCATCGCCAGCTTATAGATCTCGGCGCCGCCGCCGATGAATACCTCATCTTCGCCTTTGCAAAGTTCCAGCGCATCTTCGATAGATTTAACCACTTCAGCGCCCGGAATTGTAATATCCTTTCTTGTTACTATGATATTCCGGCGATTTGGTAAGGGTTTGCCAACGGAATCGAAAGTTTTGCGCCCCATTATAATGGTATGGCCCGCAGTTTTATTCTTGAAGTGCCTCAGGTCGGCCGGCAAATGCCATAGCAATTGGTTGTTCTTGCCGATGGCGTTATTCTCTCCGATGGCTACTATTGCGGATACCGTCATACCGCAACAACCCCTTTAATATGTGGCCATGGATCATAATTCTCCAAAGTAAAATCCTCAAATTTAAATTGGAAAATATCCTTCACATCCGGGTTTATCTTCATCACCGGCAGCGGGCGCGGTTCTCGGCTCAATTGCAGGTTGGTTTGCTCGATGTGGTTATTATATAGGTGCGCATCACCGAAGGTATGAATAAAGTCGCCGTATTGGAGGCCGCATACCTGTGCCACCATCATGGTAAGCAAAGCATAGGATGCTATATTAAATGGTACACCCAGGAAAATATCTGCGCTGCGCTGATACAGCTGACACGATAATTTACCATCAGCCACATAAAACTGGAAAAGCGTGTGACAGGGGGGAAGGGCCATGTTTTCTACATCAGCCACATTCCATGCCGAAACAATGAGCCTGCGCGAATCCGGGTTCTTTTTGATCATATTGATCAGCTGGCTGATCTGGTCGATATGCCCGCCGTTTGGTGTCGGCCAACTGCGCCATTGGTGACCGTATACCGGCCCCAGGTTGCCGTTCTCATCGGCCCATTCATCCCAGATACGTACGCCGTTCTCTTTCAGGTAGGCAATATTAGTATCGCCCTGCAGGAACCAAATCAGTTCGTGTACGATGGATTTCAGATGAAGCTTCTTCGTCGTCACCAGCGGAAAACCGTCCTGCAAATTAAAGCGCATCTGGTAACCGAACACGCTTATAGTGCCTGTGCCGGTACGGTCGTGCTTTTGCGTGCCGTTTTCCAGCACATGCTTCATCAGATCGAGGTATTGTTTCATTTGTTAGTTGTAGTAGTTGTAAGGGTTGCAGTGGTTGAAGGGTTTAACTTTTACAACCTTTCCAACATTTCCAACCTTTACAACTTCGTTCAGAACACAAAGAAAAATAATCTATTTTTGGTATCCTACGGTTGTGCAAAAATACAGTCGTTGTTAATCAATCTGATGATCGTATTCCCGAACGCCAGGATCAATATCGGCCTCAATATAACAGCCCGACGGCCCGATGGTTACCATAATATCGAAACAATTTTCTACCCGGCACGGATATTCGATGCGCTGGAAGCTTTGCCGGGAACGGAGTTGACATTTGAGGCGTCTGGTTTAGGCATTCCGGGGCGAACAGAAGATAACCTATGCATCAAAGCGTATCAGCTCATAAAAAAGGACTACGATATTCCCCCGGTCAATATCCACCTGCACAAGCATATTCCGATAGGAGCAGGATTGGGCGGAGGTTCGGCCGATGCGGCATTTTTCATTAAGCTGATCGACCGAGAGTTCGACTTAAGCCTTTCGGCTAACCAAATGCTGGGCTACGCCCGGCAATTAGGGGCCGATTGTGCATTTTTTATTGAAAGCAAACCGGTATTTGCTTTCGAAAAGGGCGACCAGTTTGACAGCATTAATATCGATCTGTCAAAGTACTGTCTGGTGTTGGTAATGCCGCCGGCCCATGTATCTACTTCCGAAGCGTATCGCGGTGTTAAACCTGCCGAAGTGAAAAATTCACTATACGAATTGATCATGGAGCCAATACAGGACTGGAAGCATTTTATCAAAAACGACTTTGAAGAATCGGTATTCAAAAATCACCCGGAAATAAGAGGAGTGAAGGCAGCCCTGTACGAAGCCGGCGCGATCTACGCCAGTATGAGCGGGAGCGGGGCCTCTGTTTTCGGGATATTCAGCAAACAGCCCGATCTGTCAGCGTTGCAGCCGGCAAACCAGCTGTTCTATAATATTTAATCTTTATCTTCCGTAACCCCGCGATCAAACGCCTCTACACAGTCACGATCACCCCAGCCTTTGTTCACAGCATCGTTTAGGCGGTTGTAAGCGACATCAATTGTAGGTATTGCCGTTCCTTTCTCTTTTGCCAGGTCATGCGCTAACCGCAGATCCTTGCGTCCCAGCACCGCTTTGAACTTTACTGGTTCATATTTGCGTTCAGCGATCAGTTTGCCATAATTCTGGTATACCGGCGCGTTGAACAATGTCGAGCCAAAGAAATTCGCCACCGCCGAGCGATCAAGCCCATGTTCTTCTGCTAACCTGAATGCCTCGGCCATCATTTCTACCGAAGCGAATATCATTGAATTGCCGATGATCTTAACCACGTTGGCGTTGCCGACGTCTTCGCCAAAATCAATAACGCCCTGTCCTAATGCATCGAGAATCGGCTGTACGGATTTTTTTGCTTGCGAGTCCCCGGATACGCAAATCCAGAGCTTCTTAGCAGCCGCTGCTTCAGGGCGACCGAAGACAGGGGAGGTCAGGTAAATACTACCTGTATTCTTGTGTTGTTCCGCGAGATATTTTGAAATACCCGGCGAAAGCGTGCTCATCGAAATATGGATGCCGCCTTTTTTCAGGGTGCTCAATATCCCATCCTTGCCGGTGGTCGCTTCTTTAATGATGTCGTCGTCCGAAAGCATGGTGATAACAACCGGTACACCTTGTGCCGCTTCAGCCGGAGTTTTGCATTTGACGATAGATGCCTGCTTCAACTCGTCCGCCTTGTCAGCCGTGCGGTTATAGACCTGCAAATGGTAGCCGGCATCAATTAAATTCCGGGCCATTTCAATGCCCATATTCCCAAGGCCGATAAAGCCTAATTTCTTTTCCATGTAGTTAGCTGATATAGTCCCTGTCCTCGTCGCTTAGTGTATCCATTTTCGGTTTGTTCGGATCAGCATTCTCTACCTGGCCGGGAATGTATTTTGGCTTGCCCGGACGGCCGACCAGTATTCCGATGAAGAACGACACCAATGCCACGATAAGCAGCATCAATAGTTTTGAAACACGGAAGCTGAAAAACAGGAAATCGAAATTTACACGTTCAGTGTTTTGCATGATCACCACGGTAAGCAGCACGGTGGTGATGATAATGATCATCGTCTTTATTCTCATGGTGACTAAAAATTAAACTTGACCGGGAACGGGGTGTTTGGATAAAGTTATAAAAATAGGAGAGAAGAAAACCCGAAAAACTAAAGCGACTATTTCCCGGCAAAAATCGGTCAGTTTCCAGGCCCTGACGCGAGCAAATTTTTCGCGCGTTTTTCGCAGAAAAATCCGGCAGCAAAAAATGGCTTATGCAGAGTAGGGAAAACTGCGAATTTCAAAATGATATTTTTTAGGCTTTTAAGTACACTAACTATGAAGGTTGGATATACGTTAACTATAACTTTATTTAAATCAATGTAAACTATTCATTAAAAGATAATTATATATGTAAATTAACATATCAATAATCAAATACTAAATTTATTAGTATTTGCACTTCTCGCTTACGGCAATTTTATTAAACTTATTGTTCATATAGTTAAAATAAATATTTGATTATGAATGTATTGTATTATTAATCTATTCTGAAATAGTCTATTTCTTTATTATGAAAAGTGTTCTAAAATTACTCAAAAATCAGACCGTAAGTCATCAGAGAATAACTCATGCATAATACACTAAGGAAAAAACGGCAATTTCGCGCAGGATTTAATGAAATAAGCAGTGTGACAATAAGTTATGCGCGGTTCTGGAAAGGCCCTCACAGAGGCTTAAAATGCGTCAATTTTTATGCGCAATATCCTGCCCTACCCTACCAATAGAAGATGATTTGCAAAAAAGATTATGACTTTCTGCGCTTGTCAACCTGCTTTTGAGCGACAGGAAAAAGGAAGATGGTAGACAAAACGATGATGGCACCCGCCCAGAAACCGGTGGTCATTTTGTTCATATCGCCAAAAAATGCGAACGACAAAATGATGCCGTAGACAGGCTCGAGGTTGGTGACGAGCGCCACGCGGAAGGCCGAAAGCTCGCGCATTACCGATACGCCGGCGACGTATGCGACCGATGTACAGATGGTGCCGAGTAGTACGAGATAACCGATATCGGCCTTATGAAGCAGCAGGTCTTTTGTATATCCGTTGGTAAAAGCCAGGAATATCGATATCCAGATAAAGGCGCCGCTGAGCTCGTAAAATGCGATCACAGGAGCCTGGTAGGTCTTCACATAGCGTGCATTGATAATGCTGAAAAGACTGGCAAACACCGCGCATAAAAGGCCTGCTATAATGCCCTTAGTGTAATGGCTTTCGAATTGGAAGATAACGATGATCCCAATAATGATCAGCACGCCCGCTATGATCTCGAGCTTTGAGATTTTCTTTTTATTGATAAGCGGCTCTAATATCGCGGTAAATAAAGTGAGCGATGAGAAGCACACTAATGCAACCGATACCGTAGATAATTTAATGGAAAGAAAGAACAATATCCAATGTCCGCCCACCAGCGCGCCGGTACACAATAGCTGCCACAATACCTTTCGCCCAACCTTCAGATCCGTCTTGCTAAACTTGAAATAAATGAATAAGGTGATCGCTGCTATGAGCACGCGGTACCATACCAATTGTACGGCTGAGATAGAGATCAGTGCGCCCAGGATGCCCGTAAACCCCCAAATGAAAACGGTAAAATGCAGGATAAGCAGGTTCTTGTTCAGCGTAGCCGATGCATTTTCCTGTGCCATTATTTAGGTGCTTTTACCATTAAATAATAACCAAGGGCGCCGAATATCAGGTTCGGCATAAATACGGATATAAGTGGCGGAGCACCGCCTTTAACAGAGAAAACCAATGCAAAACGTTCGACGATGATGTAAGTGAAGCATAATATAATGCCAATACCAAGCGGCAGGCCTATACCGCCGCGCACTTTTCTAGACGACATGGCTACGCCTATAAGTGTCAGCACATAGGTGGAAAACGGGTATACGAAGCGGTGGTACTTTTCAAAAAGCATGTCCGTCAGTTCTCCTGTACCGCGTAAACGGGCCTTGTCGATGTTTTTATTGAGCATGCTCATCGGCATGGCGCTGTAGGCGTTGTCGCGTATCTCAAAATCCTCAGGCTTCATGTCCAGTACAGTATCTTTTGTGGCTCCGTGCCACAGCATGGTTTCCTTTAAGCCATTCACGTGCCGGTCGCTATAGGTGCGGATATGCCAGATACGCTTAACTGAATCATATTGAATGGTTTGCGCAACCAATTTTTCGGTCAGCTGGTCGCCATTGTACTTCTCCATAATGAATTCAAAACCGGTTTTTGAATTGTTATCAAAGGATTTTACATATACAAAGGTCTTCTTATCGAGCTGCATGTGGACCTCGTTTTTGGCGGCATCGGCGGCATCGCCAAAGTGAGCGGCCTCAAAATCAACCTTCAGACGGTTGGTATGCGGTATCACAAAAACGTTGGCCACAAATGATACAATAAATAAAAACGTAGCAGCTATAAAATACGGCCGTAAAAAGCGCGCAAAGCTGGCTTTGGACGTCAGGATCGGTACCACCTCGGTTTGGTTGGCCATTTTTGCGGTGAACAGGATAACCGCCAGGAAGTTGATGAGTGGCGAAAGGTAATTGAGGTAGAACGGAATAAAGCCCGCGTAATATTTAAAGGCGATATCGTGCAGCGAATTGCCGTCTTTAAGGAAGTTGTCGAGGTGTTCAGAAATATCAAACACCACCATTACCACCGAAAAGATGGCCAGCGTGAAAAAGAAAGTGCTCAGGTATTTCCTGATGATATACCGGTCGATAACCTTAAGATATTTTTGCAGCAGCGCCCTCATTTACAGCCTTTGGCCCAGTTGTTTAACCATTTTTTCCTTCCAGTTGTAGAATTCGCCGGCTATGATCTTCTCACGCGCTTGCTGCACCAGCCACAAATAAAAATGCAGGTTGTGCAATGTAGCTATCTGTGCCCCAAGTATTTCGCCCGAATGCATCAAATGGCGAAGATACGCTTTTGTATAATTCGTGTCGGCAAACAGGCTGCTATCGGCCTCTATCGGCGAAAAATCATTTTTCCATTTCTCATTCCGGATATTGATGATGCCATTTTTAGTGAACAGCATCCCGTTTCGCGCATTTCTTGTCGGCATTACACAGTCGAACATATCGATACCTAACGCGATATTTTCCAAAATATTGATTGGCGTGCCGACGCCCATCAGGTAACGCGGTTTTTCCTTCGGTAAAATGTCGCAAACAATTTCCGTCATGGCGTACATTTCCTCAGCCGGTTCGCCTACGGATAAACCGCCTATGGCATTGCCCTCGCGTTCAAAAGAGGCAATAACTTCTGCCGATCTTACTCTAAGGTCATTATAAACCGAACCCTGCACTATCGGGAAAAGTGTCTGACTGTAGCCGTATTTAGGTTCGGTGCTGTCAAACCGATCGCAGCAACGCTTTAGCCAGCGGTGCGTCATTTCAATAGGTTTTCTGGCATAGCCGTAGTCGCAAGGGTAGGGCGTGCATTCGTCCAGCGCCATGATGATATCAGCGCCGATGATGCGCTGTATATCCATCACATTTTCAGGTGTGAACAAATGTTTAGAGCCATCAATATGCGAGCGGAAGGTTACGCCTTCCTCTTTTATCTTACGCACTTCGGTAAGCGAGTATACCTGGTAACCGCCGCTGTCGGTTAGGATCGGCCCGTCCCAGCCGTTGAATTTGTGCAGTCCACCGCCTTGTTCAAGCACATCAAGACCCGGACGCAGGTATAAATGGTAGGTATTCCCTAAAATGATCTGCGCATGGACATCGTCCTTCAATTCGCGTTGGTGAACGGCTTTTACGGTGCCGGCGGCACCAACAGGCATAAATATCGGGGTTTGTATAGTGCCGTGATCGGTTGTGACCTCGCCCGCGCGGGCTTTGGATAGCGGGTCCTGGGCTGTTAAATTAAACTTCATTATAAGGTGGCAAAATTACTATTTTTTAGTTGTAGTGGTTGTAGAGGTTGAAGTGGTTATAGATGCAAGCAGAAATAAACTAGTACAACTTTTTCAACCAAACAACAACTTTTCCACTATTAGAAGAATTCCCGCTGATTTTTAACAACTTTGCCTGATAGTACAGTTACAATTGGAAATATATTTACCTGAGGCCCTTTTCGCATTATTATCGCTTTGTTTCTTAGCACAGCTGTATTACCTGTTTTATTATCACCGCAGGTTATATTCCTACCGGCCTGAAGAAGAGTTGGTTAAATCAAGCATACCCATATCGGTGATCATCAGCGCCCGCAACGAGGCGAAAAATCTACCCGAAAACTTACCCTCTATATTAGAACAGGATTATCCGGATTTTGAAGTGATCGTGGTTAATGATTGCTCGTTCGATGATTCAGAGGAGGTTTTGAAGGAATTGTGCGCCAAATATCCCAGGCTGAAAGTAGTAAACGTGGCTGAACATGATCGTTTCAAAACCGGGAAAAAATTCGCCCTCACTATGGGCATCAAGGCCGCAAAGAACGAACACTTGTTATTTACCGATGCCGATTGCCGCCCGGTATCAGTTAACTGGATCAGCCGGATGGCAGCTAATTTTACTGGGGAAACGGAGATCGTGCTCGGCTATTCGCCTTATTATGCTTCCGGAAATTTCCTGAATGCATTTGTCCGGTTCGAAACGCTGCGAACTGCTATCAATTATCTTTCGGCAGCATTGGCCGGCAATCCTTATATGGGCATTGGCCGCAATCTGGCTTATACCAAGACCTTGTTCTTCAGGAATAAAGGATTCGCGTCGCACATGCACATTATGTCGGGTGACGATGACCTTTTTGTAAACGAAAATGCCATAGCTGACAACACCACGATAGAAATACACCCCGAAGCATTTACTTACAGTTCCGCAAAAAGCGGCTTAGGCGATTATTATCGCCAGAAAAGAAGACACATGGGTGTAGGCAAATTGTACAAGGGCAAGCATCGCCGCATGCTGAGTTTTGATGCAATGAGCGGTTTCTTCTTTTATGTTATATTTGCCTTATGCCTGGTATCTACCAAATGGCCATTGCTGGCATTGGGTTTGCTGGTATTCAGAACAATCTCCCAATTAATTTTATACTATAAAATATCCAGGAAATTGGATGGCAGGAACCTGATCTGGTATTTGCCGTTTTTTGACCTTGTTTATTACGTTTATTTGAATATTTTTGGATTGATAGGTACATTTATAAAAACTACCCAGTGGAAATAAACGCAAATTTTACCGAGAATGCTAAGAATGACTTTCACCTGGTAGTGAAGGCACGTGAGGGAAACCAAAAAGCATACGCCGACCTGATGCACCGTTATAAGGACTCCATCTACTTTATGGCCCTTAAAATGGTTAATAATAAGGAAGATGCCATGGACCTGACGGTGGAGACCTTCGCCAAAGCTTTTGAAAAACTGGAAAAATATCAGCCTGACTATGCGTTCAGTACCTGGCTTTTCAGGGTAGCTACGAATAACTGTATAGACTTTATCCGGAAAAAAAAGCTCAATACGATGTCGATCCACGGCATGACCGATGACGATGGCGAGGAGAAAACGCTGCAGATAAAAGCAGACGTGCTAAACCCCGAGGAAACGTCGATCAAAAAACAGCAAACCCAGGAACTGAAGGTGCTGATAGAGGGTCTGCCGCCGCGCTACCGCAATTTGATCACGCTGCGTTATTTCGACGAACTTTCATACGAAGAAATCGCCGTGCAGCTCGATCTGCCGCTGGGTACAGTAAAAGCGCAGCTGTTCAGGGCGCGTTACCTGCTGGGCAATATCATCAACCGTTTCAACAGGGATGACATCTGAGAGGTTCATTAGTTCACTTGTTCATTAGTTTATTCGTACTTATCCGGCGCAAATAAACTACTAATGAAGTCACCAATGAACTATTGACCAATGAACATGGTAACATCTAATATTGTCTTCAAATATTTTCCCGAACTAACCGCCACACAAAAGCAGCAGTATGAACAACTGCCCGAACTCTACAATTTCTGGAATAGCCAGATCAACGTGATCTCGCGCAAGGATATTGACCTTTTGTTCGAACGGCATGTGCTACATTCGCTTGGCATAGCCAAGGTGATTTCCTTTTTACCCGCAGAACGCGTGCTGGACGTAGGTACCGGCGGGGGCTTTCCCGGGATACCATTAGCCATCCTGTTTCCTGAAACGCAGTTTTACCTGGTGGATTCGATAGGGAAGAAGATAAAAGTAGTGAATGAAGTATCGAAAGCTATTGGGTTGAAGAACCTGAAGGCTGAACATATCCGCGCTGAAGACGTACCGGGAAAATTTGATTTTGTGGTTTCCAGGGCGGTAACGCAGTTGAAGGATTTCTATCCCTGGGTGAAAAACAAATTCAACAAGGAATCAAGAAACACGCTGCCCAACGGCATTTTATACCTCAAAGGCGGCGACCTGCAAAATGAAATTGCCGAATCGAAACTATCGGTCCGGCAATATGATCTTAAAGATTATTTCTCTGAAGAGTTTTTCGAAACGAAAAAGGTGATCGCCGTAAAAGCTTAATTACCTTTCTTCATTGTGTCCTTCTTCCGTTTGAACAAATTCAACGGATTTGGCGGCGGTGGCGGTCCTCCCGGTGGCGGTGCGGGCTGTGAAACTGAGGCATTGTTTTTTGCGGTATCAACCTGCTTGCTCTTCGCGGTATCCTTTTTATGCTTTTTGAAGGGATTTATCTTTTTCAGCAGCTCATCCGGCGGCGGTGGCGGCGCGGGAGGTCCCGGCGGTGGTGTTTGCGTAAATGCATGCGACGAGATACAAAGTACCGCGATAATCACGGGCAATGTTAGCAGGTATTTCAGCCTGGCTGAACATCCGGCCTGAGTTTTAATTGGATCCATAGGTTGGGTTATTGATCCAAAGTTAATGATCTATATAATTGGTTGCGCTGTACTGGCCGGTTTTGTGGTTTTTTTCTTCTTAGTTGTAGTAGTCGACTTATGTACGGTATGTGTCGTCTTGGGCTTCACAACATCCGGTTGTGGTTTAGGGTCCGGCGGAGGAGGAACCGGGTCGCTCTTTTTATCGTTGCCTGTCGATGCGGTTGTATTTTCTGTTGCGGAATTGTCACTGCCTTTGTCCTTCTTCTTAAAAGGGTTCCAGGTTTTGATCTTGGCCACCACTTCTTTTAACGACTTGGGTTTTGGATGTGGCGGTGGCGGCGGCGGTGTTTTGCGCGGATCGTCCTGCGCTGATGCACCTATTGAAAAACATAAAAGAATGAGACCTGTGATAAATATTAAGCGGTATTTCGAAACCGGGTTCGGTCTCCTTTCCTTACTGCACTGTGACATGGGTTTAATCGATTAAAATTCCTTTGGAAAAGCAATTTACTCAATTTTAGTTGAATAATAAAAGCTTTTCGGCCACAGGGTATTATACAAAAAGAATGCCGGGATTTTTGGACCCGGCATTGCAGTTTAGAAATTTTAGTTAAGTTTCAGTCTTTATAAAAACCAGATAGTTGTACTAAACTTACAAAATTGGGGTCGCTCTGAAGTTTAGAATAGATATTCGTTGGCGTCAAAAATTTGGTCTGCTGTTGATTTGCAAGATTATACTGTAAAGCGATAATATAAGTGCCAGGGGCGTAATTGATCGTATCGGTATAAAGTTTAGCAGCTCTAACTACTTCATTGTCAAAAGCGGGCACGCCGTTCGCTGCAAGTTTTACATCAGCTATTCTATGATCATTATTTAATGTGATGCGAATAACTACATTCCCCACAGTTTTCTGTTCCCATTCTTTTGCCGGATAACGGGAGTATTTTGCCAGGTGAGTTGAAAAATTACTGAATTCAACCTTTGACCATGAGGGTGGCGGCATTTTATTGGTAGCTTTCTGAATTTGCTTATCAATTTGTGAGTTGATTTCTTTATCTATTTTGTTTTTAATGGTGTCTTTTCCTGCCGGAACTATTTTTACCGAGGCCTGACCATACAATTCAATCACACCGTCTTTCGCTGCATCGCCCCATTTTCGTTTAGCACTCAGTTCGCCTAGGGAATGTTCAATCATGGAATCAGTGGCGGTAGCATATAGGTATTCATTCGCTTTCAGTTTGCCGGGGAGGTCATATTTCACACCGTTCATTATAATCAACGGCGTGGTTGTTTTGCCAGATATCTGCGATGATTGATAAAGCAGGGTTTTTGCTTTGCCGTTTTTGCTTTGAACACCGGTCTGTTTGCTGATTTTCGGAGCCGTTTCACGGGCGCCCGACAGGTAAACATCCATTCCATCGATCTCTTTGTATTTCCGGGGGTGGCTGGCTGGATAGATATCGACGATCATTTGATGTTTCTTCAACAAATAATCTTTGTGTTTCAATGTCAGCGTGTTACCGGTGTAAGTAATTACGCTTCCGTCTTTTTCATGTACGGATAGCTTGTCGGTGATCAGCGTTGTGCCACCTGAAGTGATCTTAAGCAATTTTGCTTCGGGCGATGCCGTTATGCCCGGGATATGTCCGGGTGCGATATCTATCCCGTAATCTTTGGCAAAGGCGAGTGTCGATGCGCAAAGTGCGCCGCCTAAAAGCGGCAGTACTAACAGGTATTTCAGCCTGGCCGGCCTACCTGATCTTTTTTGATGTAACATCATGATACGTTTTTTTAATAAGCTTTGGTTAAAAAGATTGTTGGTTAATTGGTGTTCGTAGGCGCCGTAAGCGTTGGCTACAAGGAAGTCGGTATAAGTATCTATTTGTTCTTTTGACCCGGTATTGGCTTCATCAGCTATATATTCGTGCAATTCCTTCATACTGCGCTGCAACAGGTAAGCCGCCGGGTTAAACCAGTTGATGATCCTGAAAACTTCGAGGTAAATAATATCCCAGCTGTGTTTTTGCCGGATATGCACCAGTTCGTGCGTGATCACGGTTTCCGAGGCCGCCATATCGTCGCTTACAAACAAGTAATTGAAGAAGGTGAACGCGCCGCGTTCCATATTGGTGCTGACGATCTTCCACTTACCGAAATCGCGTGCCGTTCCCCTGCGCGAAAGGGTGATGAGCCTTGTTATTTTGATAATGAGACCAACCAACAAGAGCAGCACGATACCCAGATATGCAGCCAGGAAAGCATCATCGCGCGACCATGTAGGAGTGGCCACGGCAAGCACTTTTGTGGGGGCGACATAGCTGTAATGTGTGATCAATTGTGTTGGCAGTTCGTTAGCCGGAATGGGCTTCAGGAAACCCAATTGCAGCACAGGGATGATGAACGCCAGCGCGCTTGAAGCCAGCAGGTAAACGCGATTGTACTGATGCCAGGTTTCGCGGCGCAAAAGCAGGTAGTACAAGGCATAAAAAAGGATAAGGTATAGGTTTGCCTCCAGCAGGTAATACAGCCAGTTCATGGTTTTTGCGATTTAAGTTTTTTAGCGAGTTCGGTTATTTCTTCCAGCTCGTCCAGCCCAAGGTTTTTTTCCTTTACCAGGAAGGAAACAAGGCTCTCGTACGAGTTGCTGAAGTAATTGCTCATCATCTTGTCGAACGTGAATTTTTTGTATTCATCCTCGCTGATGAGCGGGAAGTACACGTGCGAGTTGCCATAGGCCTTGTGGCCCACCACGCCTTTAACTTCTAATACGCGCACTACTGTGGATACCGTGTTGTAGGCTGGTTTAGGTTCGGGCATCCTGTCGATGATATCCTTTACGATGCCTTCCTTCAGCTGCCAAAGTATCTGCATTACCTGTTCTTCGGCTTTGGTCAATTCTTTGATGTTCATAGCAAACTATTTTTATAGTTAGGCTAAGATAAAACTATTTTTGTAGTTTGCAAACTATTTCTATAGTTTTCTTTAAAAATATTTTTTGCTAAGAATTTGAGCAATGAATTTTTAGTATTAACTTCACAGCATTAATACTAAGCCATGTCACTTCAACACCAAATCGCTTTAACGTTTATTCGTAATATCGGCCCGGTATCTGCCAAGGGCCTGCTGGAACATTTCGGCGATGCCGAAAGCATATTCAAAGTATCCAAACGGAAATGGCTCAATGTGCCCGGGATAGGAGAGTGGACACTGGAAGGCGTCAACCTCGATTTTGCACTTTCGAGAGCCGAGGAGGAACTTAAGTTTGTCGAAGAGAACCATGTCGATGCGATCTTCTACACCGATCTGGAATACCCGAAAAGGTTGAAGAATTGCATTGATAGCCCCGTATTGCTGTATGCCAAAGGCAATATGGACCTGAACGCAAAGCATGTGGTGAGCGTTGTAGGTACACGCCGGGCAACCGAATATGGGAAAGAGCTATGCCGCCAGTTGATCGAAGAATTGCAGCAATATAATGTACTGGTGGTAAGCGGCCTTGCAGCCGGTATCGATACAGCCGCGCATAAGGAAAGCCAGAAACGCGGCCTGCAAACCGTAGGCGTGCTTGGCCACGGGCTGGAAATGATGTACCCGGCGGGAAACAGGTCACTGGCCGAAAAAATGCGGGAGAATGGCGGCCTATTGACGGAGTATCCATCGGGAACTATTGCTGATGCCAAGAATTTCCCGCAGCGTAACCGCATTGTGGCCGGTATGTCGGATGCGACCGTCGTGATCGAAGCCGGTGTTAAAGGCGGTGCGCTGATCACTGCCGAAATAGCCAATTCCTATGATCGTGATGTATTCGCCTTCCCGGGAAGGATCAATGATGAATATTCGGAAGGCTGTAATTTCCTGGTAAGGCACAACAAGGCCCAGCTGCTCACCTGTGCCGCCGATTTAGCTTATAGTTTGGGATGGGAGGAAAGTGACGTCAAGCCAAAGAAAGAGCAATTGGTATTGCCGATGGACCTTTCGGATGATGAAAGGCTGATATTCAACATCATTCATCAGCACAAGTCACCCTTAGCCATTGACGACCTGACCCTGAAAACCAACATGCCCATGAGCCGGCTGGCGATGAACCTGCTGAATATGGAAATGCAGGGCTATATCCGCTCGCTGCCGGGGAAAACGTATTGCCTGAATTAATCTTTAGGGCTGCTGTGCCACTTGAGTGTGCCGGTGCCGCCGCTTAAGAGTTCCCAGTTATCGAACGGGAACTCAACCAGTGCAATACCGCAGGTGGGGAAATCAACCGGGATCTTGGTAAAATAATGCGTGATATTTTCAATCGTAGGGTTATGACCAACCAGCCCGATGAAATCGTGTTTATCATCAAACGCATTGATCATATCCAGCAATGTAACACGGGTAGCCTCGTAAATGCTGCTGTCTTCCTTCGGTTTGGGTAATGAAAGAAACTCGGCGAAAATATCAGCCGTCGCCAATGTTCGCAACGCAGGGCTGGTCACTAAAAGCTGCGGGACGATCTTTTCGGCGAAAAGCTGCTGCGCCATAAATTCTGCGTCTTTAACGCCCCTTTCGGTAAGCGGCCTTTCAAAATCTTCATAAGCGTTATCATGAACGGCTTCAGCATGGCGGATCAACAGGAGCTTCTTCATAAGGAATTCTATGGATACAATTAAGGCATTATCAAGGCAATCCTATTTGAAGAAATATCCGAGCGAAATTCCGACAACACTATTCTTAGTATTACTTGTATTGTTGCCATTGCTCAGATTCGCCAGCCCTAATCCATAATTAACATCAATAGCAAACCCTTGTTTCAATTGATAACCTGCCATAAAATTCAGGCCCGCGTCGAGCCTTTTAAGACCAAAGGTGCCATCTCCAAATTGGTTTTGCCCACTGGCATTACCATCGCCGGTTAAGTCGCTGTTTGATGAAAAACCATAGGCAAGATAGGGGCCGCCCCCTAAAAACACCTTGCCCACTCCGGCAGCCATATGATAAAGAAAATTGACCGGGACTTCTATGTAGTTTAGCCTGATTTTCGCTGTGCCGACAAAGTTACCCAAAGCATACTCGTTATCGCCGCCTTTACTGCTGATCAGAATGCCTGGTTGAAAGAATAGATTGCTATCGAGCCTGACGTCAAGCACTCCGCCAAAATTGTAGCCCGGCAAAAATTTGCTTGATGACAATGCCCCAGCGGTTGTGGTTAGCTTTGAAAGGTTGAGACCTGCTTTCATGCCAAAAACGGGTCCGTTCTGCGCGAAAACAGATATTGACGCAATAAATAAAGCGATAAATAAAATGATTTTTTTCAATTTGAATGAAGTTTAGATAAGTCAAAGATAAGAGATTGTCTGTTTACTTGTTATCGGACAGACCACGATTTGCGAAATCATAAACCCTATCGTCGGGAATATCCTTCATGCATTTGAAATGCCCCAGCGGGCATTTTTCCAGGCCAAATTTAGAACATGGCCGGCATGAAAGATCGATGCCGATCACTTCTGCATCCTTTACCATATAAGGCTGCACGCCCAGCAGTTCAGGAACTGTTCCGCCCCAAATGGAGCCGATAGGCACCTCAAAAGCTTCCGCAATATGGGTGAGGCCGGTATCAAAGCCAAGCACTTTCTGCGCTTTGGAAACAATGAACACCGATTCATCCAGCGAGGTAACACCGCATGCATTGTATATTTTATCACCTGTTGCGTTAGCTATTTCAGTTCCGTTGGCTTTTACATCTTCGCCGCCTAAGAGTACAATGGGGCGATTTATCTTCCTGCAGATACTAATGATCTTCTCATTCGGCATGCGCTTGGTGAAATGGGTGGCACCGATAACGAAGGCGATATAACCATTTTGATGCAATGCAGGCAGTAGTTTATGGAGATCGTGCTGCGCTTTGATGTAATAGTCTATCGGCTTGCCATCGTTTTTGATCCCCAAGGGCCGGGCCGTTTTCATATAGCGCTCCACCAGGTGGATGGGTTCAACCAGTTTCCAATGAAATTTCAGGCTGAGCCATTTCCTGATTGGTTGCTTTTTGTAGGTAGACGACTTGATACCTGTTCGCAATTTGATCAGCGAAGTGCGGAGGTTATTGTGCAGGTCGATGATGTAATCGTAATGCTCAGCCTTAATGTCTTGTATGGTTTCCGAAAGCGTCGGCTTCAATAATAGCAGCTTACCGACATACGGATTATTATCGTAAATGTACTTGAACGCGGGTTTGGTAAGGAAGTGGACTTCGGCATCCGGCAGTTGCGTTTTTAGGCAGCGCACCACGGGTGTAGTGTAAATAATGTCGCCCATCGAGCTAAAGCGGATGACCAGTATCTTCATGCCTTAGATGATCTGTTTCCGTATCTTATTGATGATGGACGTGGATGAATAACCCGCTACAAAGTCAATGGTTTTCACCTCGCCGCCATTGGCAATAACTTCTTTTGCGCCAACGATATTTTCTATTGCATAATCGGCGCCTTTGACCAGGATATCCGGCATTAGTGCGGTGATCAGGTTTTTTGGCGTATCGTCTTCGAATAAAATGATACCGTCGACAAAAAATAAAGCAGCCAGTAAAGCTGCGCGGCTATTCTGATCATTCACCGGGCGGTCATCGCCTTTGATCCTTTTGACAGAACTATCCGAATTGAGGCCGATGATCAGCTGATCGCCCAGTTCAGATGCTTTTGCGAGATAAGTGATGTGCCCAATGTGCAATAGGTCGAAAACGCCATTGGTAAATACTACCCTTTTGCCATCCTGTTTCCAGCCCGCAATATGTGCCTTCATTGCGGAAAGGTCACAAATCTTATTAAGGAGTGTTTTTTCGATGTTATTTCTCACGTAACTATGATTTCCCAATAGCCAGGTATCTATACGCAGCTAAAATACTTAAAATATACGCTATTGGATACGGCAATAGCACTGTAACTGTGAAGAAATTGTTTAGTTAACTAAAAAATTAATTATTAATTTTTGTTTAATTAAAAATTTGTAAGTTTAGATGACGATTATCCCTATCGCTGAAAAAAGGGGTTTGTTAGATCTAAAACTTAATTATTATGAAAAATTCAAAAAAACTTTCGAGAGATGAAATGAAACTGGTTATTGCCGGCACCGGTCAGTTGACAGTTTGGCATTGCCAGGATGTTCCCGGCGGCCCTTACATTAGCGTTGCTTGTGCAACAGGTGACCCTATCGTAGTCTTCGGTACGAGTCATTGCCCTGAATATTCATGCTTTAATACGGGTGTTGCCTGCTCGCCGTCCAGTGGCGGATGTTCGTAAGAGCAGGCGCTATATTGATGATATTTACGGGCTTATAAGGATAAAAACTTATAGCCCCTTTTTTTAAAATGCTTCGTCAACCGCTTTACACAGGATATGGCCGATCAGGATGTGCATTTCCTGTATACGCGCGGTAACGTCGGACGGAACGATGATATTCAGATCGCAAAGGCCATTCATTTTACCGCCATCCCTGCCCGAAAGCCCCAAAGTTTTGCAGCCAATCTTCTTCGCCGATTCCAGAGCGTTCAAAATTCCCTGGCTGTTACCGCTGGTAGAAATACCGATAAACAGATCGCCCTCACTTGCCAGCGCTTCAACCTGGCGCGAGAACACATGCTGATATCCATAATCATTGGCAATTGAAGTAAGGGCCGAGGTGTCCGTAGTCAGCGCAATGCCCGGTAACGCCCGGCGTTCTTTTACAAAGCGACCACTCAGTTCAGCCGCAATGTGCTGTGCATCAGCCGCGCTGCCCCCGTTGCCGGCAAGTAGTATCTTATTCCCGTTTTTCAGGGTTGAAACCATTATTTCACAGGCCTTTTCAATGTCCCTGCTCAGGTTATCAATAACCTTTTGTATAAGCAGCTGATGGGCCTTTAATTCGTCTATAATGATATTAGTCATGAGTCATTGGTCGTTAGGCTTCGGCATCTTTTTCGATGTCGGCCAGTATTTCGTCAATAGTTGTTGTAGCACTGCCCACCCGCCTGATGACGATAGCGGCAGCATGGTTGGCCAGTTCGCATGCTTCTTCAAGACTCAGTCCTGATGCCATGAAATACGCCATCGTGGCCAGCACGGTATCACCTGCACCGGTCACATCAAACACCGCGGTCGCTTTTACCGGCAATAGTTTGTGGGTGAGCGCATCCAGGATAACCATACCTTCTTCTGAGAGCGTCACCACCAGATACTCCGCGCCAGTCTCCTTCAGAATGATCCCGGCTGCTTTTTGCAGATCGTCGATATTCCTGATCTTCTCTGTTTTCGCCGCCTCCGCAAGTTCCTTACGGTTCGGTTTTATCAGGTACGAACCCTTGTATTTACTGTAATCCAAACCTTTCGGGTCAATGATCACCTTCTTATTTTTGTCTTTTGCCAGTTTGATCAATCGTTGCGCCAGGCCTTTAGAAAACAAACCTTTACCATAATCAGAAAACAGCACGATATCTGCATCACTGATGCAATGGTCAAGCTTGTTCACCAGCTCATCTTCCAGCTCGCTCAAAACCGGATCAGTAATTTCACGGTCTACACGCACCAGTTGGTGACTGCCGGCAACTACCCTCGTTTTTACCGTAGTAGGGCGGCGGCTGTCAGCTATAATGGCATCCGTTCCTAAGTTTTCCGCAGTCATGATCTCTTTAAGCCTGCTGCCAAAGGCATCGTTGCCTATCACGCCGCTCAGGGTTACTTTGGCTCCTAAAGCGACCAGGTTTTGAGCCACGTTGGCGGCACCGCCGAGGGTAGTAGATTCGCTTTTTACGTTCACTATCGGCACCGGGGCCTCAGGCGAAAGCCTTGTCGCATCGCCCCAGATATAATGGTCGATCATCAGGTCGCCAATAACCAGTATGGATGGCTGCTTATTTGATCTTTGTATATCGCGAACTTTATCGGTCAGCATGTTTTGATCTCGAATTTAGGCTTTTGGCTTTTTCTGTTCGAATACTTTTTTGATCTCGTCCAACGAGAGCGCGTTCAGGCACATTTCCCTGTTCAAACCGCCTTTTCGCGCAGCCAGAACGCCGTAGTGCATATCTAAAAAACCCTCCTTACGGTGCGCATCCGGATTGATGGATAATTTGACGCCCTTTTCCAATGCGTACTGGTGCCAACGCCAGTCAAGATCCAGGCGCAACGGGTTGGCGTTGACCTCGATCACCACATTATTTGCTGCACAGGCATCTATAATTTTTTTGAAATCGAGGTCATAGCCCTTGCGGCTCAAAAGCAACCTGCCGGTAGGGTGGCCCAATATGGTTGTATATGAATTTTCTACAGCTTTGACGACGCGGGCCGTTGCTTTTTCCTTATCCATTTTCAGGTTGGAATGCACCGACGCAACGATAAAATCAAAGCGTTTCAATATCTCTTCCGGGTAATCCAGCGAGCCGTCATTCAAAATATCTGATTCGATTCCCTTAAAAATATGGAATCCCCCGAGCTTTTTATTCAGGTGTTCGATCTCTTCGTGTTGTTGCAATACACGCTCGATGGTTAAGCCTTTCGCATAAAATGCGCTCTGGCTGTGGTCGCACATACCCAGGTATTGTAATTTCAGCTCATCGCGGCAGTAAAGCGCCATTTCCTCAAGCGTATGCACGCCATCGCTCCAGGTGCTGTGATTGTGCAGCGTGCCCTTCAGGTCCTGGTAGGTAATTAAATGCGGAAGTGAATTACTCGCTGCTTTTGCAATAAATGCATCACCTTCGCGCAGCTCGGGCGGCATCCAGTCCAGCCCCGCCTTTTTGTAGATCACTTCCTCGTTTTCAGTATGGTCAAGGCTGCCTACAATGCGCGCGGTAACCGCCTGTACGTGTTCAGGGCTGCCTGTGCGCCTGAACAGCTTACTGTAAAATAAATTAAGCGAAGTAACCTCTATATCGACCAGCAGTCCATTTAAGGTTTCGCCCTTAATATGGTGCCCATCCACGCTCTGGTCGTTCAGCAGGCCTGAATTGGCCAAAATAGTTATGTCTGCGTCCTGGAATTCGGTACCGGCTAAAAACGTCAACTCTGTAATGATCTCACAGCGGCGACGGTATTCGCCGGTAAAGCTCAACAGCGCATCAGGAACTATGTTTTTAAGTTTTTGGAACAGCTCATTGGCTTCCTGCTCCACGCGGGCATACAGGAATTTCCCATTGCTGGCCATGCGGAATTCAATGATCTTTACGATCTCGTCCTGTGTTTTCAGGCCAAATCCTTTAGCTTCGATCAGCCTATTCTCGTTGCAGGCATAATATAGTTCGCCCACGGTCTCAATACCCAGTTCGTGCCAGATAGTGGCCACTTTTTTGGGACCTATGCCTTTGATACCCAGCATTTCGACCACACCTTCCGGTGTTCGGTCGAGTAGTGATTGCATTTCGGTGATATGCCCGGTCTCCAGCAATTCGGCGATCTTGGTAGCGGTGCTTTTGCCTATGCCCTCGATCTTCTCCATTTCGTCGGCGCTTTTTATGGCGATCTGGAAGGGAAGTTTATCCACTTTGAAAGCTGCGTTGGCCAGCGACTTGATCTTGAACGGATTTTCGTCGTGCAATTCCATCAGTTGGCCAAGAAGCCTTAGTGTACGGGCAATGGGTTTATTTTCCATGTATCAAGCCCGTAAAAGTACAAATAGTTTGTAGTTCATGGTTCATAGTTGACAGCAAAATAACGTTGGATCGAAATCATGGTATAGCTAACACATAATCATGGGAACAGCTATGATCTATGAACCATCAACTATTTAATGGATCGAAATGTCGTAGGGTATGCGCATTTGCGGAGTACGCATCATTTTGGTCAGATTTTTTACCTGCTGGTAGTAGATATAGTTCTCACCGAGTTCGGATTTGACATAGCGCGACTTCATTTCGTCCGTCATGCCGCTGCCCAGTTTGGAAAAAATGCTTTTCTGTTCAGGATAAGCCTGCACGGTGTAATTTTTAAGATGGGCCATTTTAGCGGCGCTTTTAACGGCATCGTTGATATTTCCCAACTTGTCCACCAGGCCTAATTTTATGGCCTGTGTACCGGTCCACACGCGGCCCTGCCCAATACTATTGACATAGGTTTGTGTTTTATGGCGCCCGTCGGCTACGGCTTTAGTGAATTCGTCGTAGCCACGATTTACGTTATTTTGAAGGATTGCCTTTTCATCGTCAGATAAGGGTCGGCTGATGTCGCCCAAGTCGGCATATTTGCCCGTCTTTACGCCGTCAAAGGTCATGCCCAGCTTATCAGTGAGCAATTTCTGAACATTAGGGATGATGGCGAAGATACCGATAGAACCCGTGATGGTATTAGGTTCGGCATAGATAGAATCCGCTGCACAGGAAATATAATATCCGCCCGATGCTGCCAGATCGCCCATCGAAACGATGATCGGCTTTGCCTTTTTGGTTAGATAAACTTCGCGCCAGATCACATCTGAAGCCAATGAACTTCCGCCAGGCGAATTTACACGAAGCACTACTGCTTTCACTTTATCATCCAGGCGTGCCTTTCGAAGGGCTTCAGATATCCTGTCGGAACCGATGGTATTTTCGTCACCATCACCACCCTGGATTTCGCCTGAAGCGTAAATGATAGCGATATGGCTTTTAACATCTTTTGTGTCCGGCTTATCGGCAGCGTAAGTATAGTCGGCAAGTTCTACATTGTGGAGGCCCGATTTTGCCGATACATCGGTGCGTTCCTTAAGCTCATCCAGCACTTCGTCGCGGTATTTCAGGCCGTCGACCAGATGATATTTCATCGCATCCTGCGGAAATTGGATACGCATGTTATTGGCTATATCAAATAGTGAATCTTTGCTCACTTTGCGTGTTTCGCTGATCCCGGTAAGGAAATGATCATACAGCGAACCTAAGTAGGAGGTCACCTGTTCGCGGTTGGCCGGGCTCATTTTTGTTAAAATAAAAGGCTCGACGGCGCTTTTATAAGTACCTACTTTAATTACTTGCGCTTCAATGCCCAATTTATCCAAAGTGCCTTTCAGGAAGGTGATCTGTGAACTGAAACCGCGAAATTCAAATACACCTTTTGGGTTGATATAAACCTTATCTGCGACTGATGCCAAATAATAAAAGCTTTGGGTGTAAACCTCGGAATAAGCGATTATGAACTTACCAGATTTTTTAAAATCGACTAAAGCGTTACGTATCTCTTCAACAGTCGCCTGGCCGGACAGCATATAGCTTTCATCCAGGAAAATACCCTTAATATTAGCGTCGGTTTTGGCCCTTTTGATGTTGGCCAGGATATCATTCAGGCCGATCACTTTTTCGCTCTCGATGCCCAGGAAGCCAAGCCCGGCTAACGGATTATGCGGCGTACGCTCGGGAACCGCCGCATTCAGATTGATATGAAGTACCGAATTATCGTCGACATCAATATGCTTTTCACCACTCGCCGCAGCTATTATCCCAATAATGATCACTACAAAAATGATACTGATCAATATAATCCCCACCATGGTGGCAAAAACAAATTTGAAGAATTGTTTCATTAAGTACTTTAAATCTTTTACCTATGCAAAAATAGCGTTTAGCCGTGTATAATATTCAGAGCTAAATCTATAATATTTGTTACAACAAATGATGAATGTTTTTTTATTACTGGGGAGCAATCTGGGTGACAGACAGGCATATCTGCAGCAGGCGATCACGCTTATTGAAAAGGAAATAGCTCCTGTTATAAAGAAATCGTCGCTATATGAGACGCAATCATGGGGGAAAACGGATGAGCCTGATTATTTGAACCAGGTTATTGAGTTGCAAGCCGATATTCCTGCCAAGGAAGTACTGCATAAAATATTAAATATAGAGTTGACCATGGGGCGCAGGCGTGATGTGAAATGGGGATCGCGAACGATCGATATCGATATCCTGTTTTATGGGTCGGAGATCATTAATGATGATGATTTAACCGTACCTCATCCGGAACTGCATAAGCGCATGTTCACCCTGGCGCCGCTTGCCGAAATAGCTGCCGATCTTGTCCACCCGATATTGCATAAAAGTATTTTTCAATTGAAAAGCGAACTTAAAAGCGAGTTACACGTTAAAAAGTTATAATTTTGAGTTGACCCATAATTTATTAAGCCAGTGACCCCTTCTGATCAGGATCTTGACCTTTCTTTTTTATATGAAATTGCCGACGGCAGTGATGAGTTTGTCGTAGAATCTATTGACATGCTTTTGCAGCAGGCACCGGAGTTGCTGGGCGCTATCGGTTCGTCATTAAATGCTTCTGACTGGGCCGGTGCTGCGGCAAATGCGCATAAATTGAAACCGTCGATGGGTTTCTTCGGCATGACACTTTCCCAGGAATTATTGCAGGAGATCGAACAGCTTTGCAAGGCAGGCGGACAAGACCCCGGTGCCATCAAAGCAAAATTTAGCCGGGCTGAAGAATTGATCAGCCAGAGCATGGTAACCCTTACTAAATTAAAAGCTGAAAAAGAAGCCGGACTTTAAACTTCCTTTACGCTGAAATGATAGCTTTCCATAATGAGGTTGGCCAGCAGGTTTTGGCAGGCTTGCTCCACTTTGGCATTGGCGGTAGCTTCGCTGTCGGCTTCTATTTCGAGTGAGATGTGTTTGCCGATACGCACATTGTGAATTTCGTTCAGGCCAAGATTTTTCATACTTCCGGTTACAGCTTTGCCTTGTGGGTCAAGGATCTCTTTTTTGGGCATTACGTCAATTTCGGCCTGGAATTTTTTCATTTTTGCATTTATTTGGTCAGGAGCTCTTACTTTGTTTATGAGTGCTCATGACGGTATGGTTAGAAAATATAGACTGGATAACCGATAGTATGATATACATCAGGATGACTACCGGAACCGCGGTAAATTTAAAAAATAGTATCAAAATAGCCGAGAACATCAGCAACAAATAGCGGTAGATATTCTTCTGAAAGTCGGTGTTTTTAAATTTAAGCGACATCAGCGGTATTTCGACTACGAGCAAGGCGCTCATCACCAGTACAACTCCTATCAGGACATATTGATTCAGGATATATTTCGCAAAATCAGGATGATGGTCCAGGATCATCGGCAGCGAGGCGATGAAAATAGCATTGGCCGGTGTGGGTAAACCGATAAAACTATCGGCCTGGCGGCTGTCGTTGTTGAATTTTGCCAGCCTCAAAGCGGAAAATACCGATATCAGGAAAGCAGCGAAGTTGACGTAAGGCCCGACTGTTGGAATTTGAGGCGATTCCAAAAACATCTCATACATAATAGCCGAGGGAAGGAAGCCGAAGCTCACCATATCGGCCAAAGAATCTAAATCTTTGCCAATGCCCGAGAACGATTGCAATACGCGGGATGCAAATCCATCGAAAAAGTCAAATATGGCAGCAAGGAACAGGGCGTAGGCGGCAAAGATCAGGTTGTCCTGGAAGGCAAATACGATGCCGACGCAGCCGCTAAACAGGTTAGCACAAGTGATAGCATTGGGGACATGTTTACTTATGCGCTTTTTCATTTCCGACCCGAAAGTACGATTAAGTTTTTAGTTCAAAGTTAATGGCTCATAGTTATTTGTTATGAACCATTAACTTGCTACCCCCAAAGGTATTAAGAATTCATCGAGATAAGGAACTCTTCGTTGGTTTTTGTGCCCCTGATCTGGCCTTGCAGGAACTCCATAGCCTCCTGCGAATTCATATCGGCCAGGTGGTTGCGCAATATCCAAACGCGTTGTAATGTCTCGCGGTCCAAAAGCAGGTCGTCGCGGCGTGTACTTGAAGCCGTGATGTCGATCGCAGGGAATATGCGCTTGTTCGAAAGTTTACGATCCAACTGCAATTCCATGTTACCGGTACCTTTAAATTCTTCAAAGATCACCTCGTCCATCTTAGAACCTGTTTCGGTAAGTGCCGTGGCAATGATGGTCAGTGAACCGCCGTCTTCGATATTACGCGCCGCGCCAAAGAAACGCTTAGGCTTGTGTAATGCATTGGCATCCACACCGCCGGATAATATTTTGCCCGATGCTGGCGCCACAGTGTTGTAGGCACGTGCCAAACGGGTGATCGAGTCGAGCAGGATCACTACGTCGTGACCACATTCAACCATACGTTTTGCTTTTTCCAGTACGATGTTGGCGATCTTTACGTGGCGCTCGGCAGGTTCGTCGAATGTTGATGAAACCACTTCGGCGCGTACACTGCGGGCCATATCGGTTACCTCCTCAGGACGTTCGTCGATGAGCAGGATGATGAGGTAAACTTCGGGATGGTTTTTGGCGATAGCGTTAGCCACATCCTTCAGCAACATGGTTTTACCGGTTTTCGGCTGCGCTACGATCAAGCCGCGCTGGCCCTT
>Ga0157374_10000456_pt1 | contig 37266 bp, 34 predicted proteins | sample M25metaG_FD_115308 | JGI IMG/M metagenome (GOLD analysis project Ga0157374, IMG submission 115308) | Miscanthus rhizosphere microbial communities from Kellogg Biological Station, Michigan, USA - M2-5 metaG | ecosystem: Host-associated > Plants > Roots > Rhizosphere > Soil | place: USA: Michigan...
GAGGCGGATGGTAAAGTGATCGCATCGCAGACAAGCAATACCGAGCAGCAACTGAAATTACAGGTTGAAATTGCGGCCAATGCATTTAACGCAGCACTTATTAATTACCATGCTGCTGTTTCGCAAGTGGCTTCTTCCGAAAAGTATTATAAGGATGAATTGCGGCTGTACAAAGAAGGCACTGCACTTTACATAGAACTGCTGGATGCACAAAACCAACTGGTATCTGCCCAACTGCAGGCAAATATTTCACTTTACGACACCTTGATAAAGCAGGCAGAAATAGAACGCGCCAATGCAAGTTTCATCATTCAATAAATAAAAAAATCAAACTGTTATGAAAAAAATACAATCACTCGGCCTTGCTGCTATAATATTGGTTTTATTTTCCTGCAAGGATAAAGAAAAAACAAAAAATTCATTGGGAGAAACAGACGTTGTCCCTGTAAAGATTTCTGCTGTGTCCGCGTTAGGATTACCCCAAAAAATAAGTGCTACAGGTCTCATAAGCACTGAAAATGAAGCCAAGTATTCTTTCAAAATAGGCGGCGTAATTAGCCGTGTTTTTGTAGAAGAAGGTCAGTTCTTCCGGAAAGGCCAGTTGCTCGCCACACTTAATTCAACAGAAATTGCTGCCGGACTAACGCAGGCCAGTTTAAATGCCGGCAAGGCGCAGCGTGATTATGAACGGGCGGTTAATCTTTACAAAGACAGCGTTTATACCTTAGAGCAGTTGCAAAATACCAGAACCGCCTTAGATATTGCACATAAGGCAAAAGAAGCCGTTGCCTTTAATGAACGCTACTCAAAAATATACGCGGCATCTGATGGTTTTGTAAGTCAGAAAATGGCCAGTGAAGGGGAAGTAGTCGGGCCAGGTACGCCGGTGCTTGCCATTAACGAAACCCAGCAAAATAATAACTACCTGCTTAAAGTCGGCGTAACTGACCGGGAGTGGGCGGCGATTAATCCGGGACAAACGGCAAACGTGACGCTGGACGGATATGCTGATAAAAAATTTGACGCCTTCGTGTTTCGTAAGTCACAGGCCGCAGATCCTGCACTAGGCTCCTTTCAGGTAGAACTGAAATTAAAATTAAACGGCATAAAACCGGCGGTGGGCATGTTTGGCAAAGCGGAAATTTCCACAAATCAGGACGATAATGTTAAGGTCATCCCGTATAGTTCGTTAGTAGAAGCGGATGGTGATAAGGCATTTGTATTTACACCTGACGGACCTGGTAAGGTCAGGAAAATTCCGGTAACGATTTCAAAGTTTGACAATCAGCAGGTGTACCTGAGAGCAGGACTTGAGGGTGTAAAAGAAATCGTAATATCCAATAGTGCCTATCTCAACGAAAAATCTACAATAAAAATTATCAGGTAAAAAAATAACAGCTATGAAAATTACAAACTTTGCCGTTAAAAATTATCAGTTCACCCTCATTATATTCCTGTTGTTTGCGGTAGTTGGGGTACTGACCTTATTCACTATGCCCCGTTCGGAAGACCCGACTATCCATCCGCCGGAATATCTTATCACTGTCATATACCCTGGCACAAGTCCTAAAGACATGGAGGAGCAAGTCGTAAAGCCCATTGAAAATAAAATTTACGGGTTGGAAAACATTGATAAGCTGCTGACCACAATTGAAGACGGTGTGGCGGCAATCCAGGTAAAATTCAAATATGGCGTTAATATAGACAATAAATACCAGGAGATTTCTACAGAAATGAACGCGCTAAAAAACAGCGAGCTCCCTAAGGATATCTATCTGATCAAAACAGAAAAGATTTCTTCTTCCGATGTAAAAATTTTACAGGTTGCATTGGTTTCGGATAATACCTCCGATAAATTGCTGAGAGATGAAGCCGACATACTGAAAACACGCCTGGAGAAAATAACGGACCTTAAAGAAGTCAAATATTCCGGAATGCCGGAACAGGAAATCCGCGTTGATATGCAACTGGATAAACTGGCGCAACTGAAAATTCCGCTCAACGTAGTTATAGGCAGTTTACAAAGTGAAGCGGCAGACATTCCTGGTGGAAGCATCAACCTGGACAGCAAGGTTTTTAATGTAAAGACCAGCGGCAAGCTTAAGAACGTTGAGGATGTTGCCAATACCGTCATCTACAATGCCAACGGAAAAATTATTTATTTGAAAGATGTGGCTGAAGTAAGTTATAGAAACGAAATGGTCAGCCACATCACACGTGTAAACGGGCACCGTTGTGTACTGGTTACGGCAGCAATGAAAGATGGTGTTAATATAGCGCGGGTGCAGGAGGAATTTTTCCCGATACTGGATGAATTTTCCAAGGGGCTGCCTGCTAATATCCGCCTTGTAAAAACGTTCGACCAGGCTACTATGGTCTCACAACGTTTGGGGCACCTCGGATTTGATTTCGGTTTAGCAATTCTTTTAGTAGCCATTACCTTATTGCCTTTGGGATTCAGAGCATCACTCATCGTGATGATTTCTATCCCGCTTTCGTTAGCAATAGGACTTATCGCACTGAATTTATTCGGGTATTCATTAAACCAGCTTAGTATTGTGGGTCTCGTTGTGGCTTTGGGACTGTTGGTAGATGACAGTATCGTAGTTGTTGAAAATATAGAAAGATGGCTCAGGGAAGGACATTCACGAATGGATGCTATTCTGAAAGGCACTAAACAAATAGGTGTGGCAGTTGTAGGATGTACAGCCACTTTGGTAATTGCGTTTTTGCCTCTTGCCTTCCTGCCGGATGCAGCCGGTGAATTTATGCGCAGCCTGCCTATGGCTGTCATCACCAGTGTACTGGCATCAATGATCGTCGCTTTAACGCTTGTTCCTTTCATGGGAAGCCGGTTATTGAAACCACACACAGACGGAGAAGGTAATTTTTTCCTGAAGCAACTGCAAAAATTTCTCACCTACAGTTATCGCGGTATTATGCCGCGGGCTTTAAAATATCCTAAGACAACCATTGGAATATCAATAATAGTCAGCGCCTTCGCCTTTTTCTTATTTACAAAAACGGGATTTAAGCTTTTCCCAACCTCTGAAAAACCGATGTTCCTGATCAATATCAAAATGCCGCTGCAGGCTGATATTCCTGAAAGTGACCGGGTGACTAAACTTGTGGAAGATGAATTGAAGCAACATAAAGAGATTGTGTATTACACAAGCAATGTAGGCAAGGGCAATCCGCAGATATATTATAATGTACATCAGCAGGACATAAAGCCCGACTTCGCCCAGATTTTTGTACAGATGGATGATGAGGCAAGCCCTGACGCTAAAGTAGCGTTAGTTAAGCAGCTAAGAACAAAGTTTAAAGATTTTCCTTATGCCAAAATTGAAGTAAAGGATTTTGAACAGGGCCCGCCGATAGAAGCCAACATAGTGGTAAGGGTTTTTGGTGAAGACCCGGACACGCTGCGCAAGCTTTCCTTTAAAGTGGAGGATATTTTACGCAACAACCCAGGTACCGTGTACATCAATAACGAATTAAATACCTACAAGTCTGACGTTAAAATAGCAATAAACAAAGAAAAAGCCCGCACATTGGGTGTGTTTACAAGCGATGTCGATAAGGTAATCCGAATGGCGGTAGCAGGATTGACTGTGGGTGATTACATAGATGACAGAGGCGATACCCGCAATGTTGTCCTGACATTGCCCAAAGATAAATTTTCAAACTTAGATGCATTCAAAAATCTGTACGTAAACAACATGCAGGGTGTTCCTGTATTGGTTAATCAGATCGCGACCATTTCTTTTGAAACTTCGCCTACGGCAATCAATCATTTTAATAAATCGCGTTTCGCAAAGGTTACCTCTCTAACCCGCGAAGGTGTATTGGCAAACGATGTACTAAAGGATATCGTTCCGCGACTGAACAAACTTAAAATGCCGCCCGGTTACTATTACAAGCTATCCGGTGAAGCGGAATCGGAAGGTGATACACTGGGTGGAAATTTTCTGTCAGTTATCCTGTTAAGTACATTCCTTTTTATTGGCGTTCTGTTACTGCAATTTAAAACGTTTAAAGGTATCATCATTGTACTGTCTATTATTCCATTAGGAATTCTCGGAGGTGTGGTAATGCTATTGATCACCGGCCATCCGATGTCAATAGTTTCTATTATCGGTTTCATTGGTTTGTCCGGCATACAGGTCAAGAACTCGCTGTTACTCGTTGATTTTACCAACCAGTTGCGGGTTGAAGGATATAGCATAGATGATGCCATTAACAAGGCAGGAGAAACCCGTTTTTTACCGGTTGTGCTAACGTCCATAACGGCTATTTGCGGATTAATTCCTCTTGCCTCGAATCCCAACCCGCTTATCGCTCCGTTAGCGATCGTGTTGATCGGCGGATTGATCAGTTCAACCATTCTTTCAAGAATTGTAACGCCGGTAATGTATAAGCTAATACCACCTTCCATTGAAAGTATTTAAAAATTCATAAAATCAAAACAAAATGAAACAATACATCTTAATAACCGGAGCATCATCCGGAATCGGTTATGAAATGGCCCAACAGCTTGCGGCTCTAAAATACAACCTTATCCTTACTGCCCGCAGTGAGGATAAACTGGCAACTATGCAGCAGGAATTATCTTCCAAATATGGCATTACCGTGCACTGCATACCCAAAGACTTAGGCAAAACAGCGCAGGCGGTTCAGTTATTTGATGAGATCAAGAACGCAGGCTACCAGGTATCTCATTTGGTTAACAACGCAGGATTTGGCGACTATGGAAGTTTTCTGGAAACCTCGCTGGAAAGGGAGTTGAGTATGATCGATCTCAACGTCAGCAGCCTGGTTATCCTTACCAAATTGTTTGCCAAAGATATGGCGGCGAGAAAGTCGGGCCGAATCATGAACGTGGCTTCAGTGATTGCCTATTTGCCTTTCCCTTACCAGTCGGTGTATTCAGCCACCAAGTCTTTTGTCTTAGCCTTTTCGCAAACCATCGCTGCTGAGCTGGAAGGAACCGGCGTAGTGGTTACCACGCTTGCCCCCGGGGTTACAGAAACAGCATTTATTTCACCGGAAATGCGGGAAACCAACCTGTTGAAATCCAACAAGCCCACTTCCGTAAAAACAGTGGCTGCTGAAGGCGTAAAACTCTTGCTACATGGAAAAGGAAAGAAAATTGTAGGCTTTCAAAACCGGTTTAATTCCATTTTAGCAGGAATACTGCCGGACGCTGTAATGATGAAAATTAAGATGAAGCTCGCAAGTGCTAAATGACGTGTTTGAAAATTCCGTTTTAAAAAACGTGAATGGCATAAAATAAATTACCAGCATCAAGCAATTGTAAATCAAATCATCATGAACACTTCAATCCCTCGTATTCCTCCTCCAATTTATTTCCTTATAGGATTAATTGCGATGATACTACTCAGTTCATTTGTTCCAATCGGACATTGGTTACATTTTCCATGGAGATATATTGGAATTATAATCATTGTTCTTGGATTTTCTCTTAGCCTTGGAAGCGGCCTGTTCTTTCGAAAATTAGGCACAAATCCTCGCCCGGGTACCCAGGCAACTCTAATTGTAACAAAAGGGCCATTCAAGTATACAAGAAACCCGATATACCTGGGTCTTATTACTATACTTACCGGCACTTCAGTACTTTTAGGAACATTTTCACCGCTCATCGTAATCCCGATCATCTTTTTGATACTCCACACGCAATTTGTACTTCGGGAAGAGAAATGGATGGCAGAATGGTTTGGCGAGCCATACTTAGAATATAAAAAGAAAACACCAAGATGGCTATAGTAAAACGAAAAAATGTCAAGCGTAAAAACAGCAAAATAAATCATCTTAAATATGAATACAATTGAGAAAATTCGTGACGAATCAGAACAAGGTGAGCCAAAAACCAAAGACACCGTCTCTCATCCAACGACTCCCGGAGATGACATGACACACATGGGGTTCGAACACGTCACCTTCGACCTGCCACACGGCACCTTTCACGCGCTGCAGGGTGGTGATCCCAATGGTCAACCAACTGTCTTCTTGCACGGCTTCCCAGACCATCCGCCGACCGCGAGGCTCTTCCTGGCCGAGCTCGGCCGCCGCGGACGTTACGTCGTCGCACCCTGGCTTCGCGGTTACTCGCCGTCCCCGACCGCCGGGCCGTTCGACTTTGTATCCCTTACCAGCGACGTGCTCGCCCTAATCGACCGCTGGTCTCAGGGACGGCCCGTGGAGTTGATTGGCCACGACTGGGGTGCCCTGATCACCTACGATGCCTGCGTCACAGCACCGGAGAAGATTGTACGCGCGGTCGCGCTCGCAATCCCTCATCCACTCACGTTCATGGGCCGGCTAACGCACCTGGCTCAGCTACGCCTGAGCTGGTACATGGGGCTTTTTCAACTGCCTGGGAGCGGCTGGATAGCCACCGCCCGCGATCTCGCCCTCATCGACCACCTCTGGCGTCAGTGGTCGCCCGGCTTCTCGCTCGATCCTGCGCTCAAGGCGGAGCTACATGAGCACCTGCGGGCGAGCATGCCTGCGCCTCTAAAGTACTACCGTGCGATGTTACGACCCGGTATGTTTGGGGCGATTCGCCGCATGTCTAAGCCGATCAAGGTGCCCCTGTTGCAGCTTTACGGTGCCAACGACGGCTGCATCCTCCCCGCGCAGGTTGACGACCGACATCGGTTCGCCGCCCAGCATGCGATGGAGGTCGTCCCGGACGTCGGCCACTTCCTTCACATCGAGGCACCCGTGGCGATCGCCGAGCGGATCGCGGCATGGAGCCTTGCAACTTTAAGAAACGGCACACATCTAAAAAACAATTGACTGAAACGAAAAAAATATCAAGACGGGAACTAATTGAACAGGGGGACTTGTTTTATCAGTTTTAGTTTTACCTTTTCCATTAACAGCATTTTAAAATTTTAACAAAATGACAGATAACAAAAATTTTGACGTAATCATAATTGGCGGGAGCTATGCAGGACTTTCGGCAGCAATGGCTTTGGGACGGGCATTAAGAACTGTTTTAATTATCGACAGCGGTCTGCCCTGCAACCGTCAAACACCCCATTCACATAACTTTCTTACACAAGACGGAGAAAAACCAAGCGTCATTGGGGAAAAGGCAAAAGCACAGGTGTTGAAATACGACACTGTAAAATTCGTAACTGACCTTGCCGTTAATGCAACGAAAACCGATAATGGCTTTGAGGTTTCAACGCAATCAGGAAAAATATTTTCGGCTAGAAAACTTGTTTTTGCAACAGGATTAAAAGATAAAATCCTAAGCATTCAGGGGTTTTCTGAATGTTGGGGAATTACGGTACTCCATTGTCCCTATTGTCACGGATATGAAGTAAAGAATCAAAAAACAGGGATTTTGGCAAATGGGTATGGTGCATTTCATTTGTCCCGACTCATTCATAACTGGACAAAGGATTTAACCATATTTACCAATGGGAAACCGGAACTGACACAAGAGCAGACCGATGAAATCAAAAGACACAATATCTCCATAGTTGAGAAGGAGATTGCCTCGTTGAAACATAAAGACGGAGTAGTTAAAGAAATAATTTTTTCAGACAGTTCAACTTTTAAATTAGATGTCATTTATTCCAGACCTCCTTTTGAACAACATTGTAAAATTCCCGAATTATTGGGTTGTGAATTGACAGAACAGGGACTTATCAAAGTAGATGCCTTTCAGAAAACAACAGTAGACAATATATTCGCCTGTGGAGACAACACCAATCCTCTGCGTGCTGTATCATATGCGATATCAACAGGGAATAATACCGGAGTATTTTTAAATAACGCTATGACTGAAGAAGATTTTTTAAAATGACTATAAAAACTGCATATAACATGCGGTTTGGCGTTGTGGCTGCTGATACAACGCAGCAATAGTTCGATATTGTGCTGCATATCCAGCTTAACCGAACGCTATAGAGCAGTAGAATAAAACTTGTACATTAGTTTGTCATTCGGCTTCAGCTGTGAGTAGACGGAATATCGCCACAACGCCAAGTCGTTAACCGTTAGCAGCAAGTAATTTGTAATTCAAATCATCATGAGCACTTCAATACCTCGTATTCCTCCTCCAATTTATTTCCTTATAGGATTAATTGCGATGATACTACTCAGTTCATTTGTACCAATCGGACGTTGGTTACATTTTCCTTGGAGATACATTGGAATTATAATAATTGTTCTTGGATTTTCTCTTAGTCTTGGAAGTGGCCTGTTTTTTCGAAAATTAGTCACAAATCCTCGGCCGGGTACCCAGGCAACTCTAATTTGTAACAAAAGGGCCATTCAAGTTTACAAGAAACTACTGAAGTGCCGATAAGCATAGTGATAAGACCCAGGTACATTTAGGAACATTTTCACCTCTCATTGTAATCCCAATCATCTTTTGATACTTCACACAATTTGGTACTTCGGGAAGAGAAATGGATGGCAGAATGGTTTGGAGAGCCATACTTAGAATATAAAAAGAAAACACCAAGATGGTTATTGTAGCAAGAATGTCTGTTGCTAACCTTGCATTGGCAATATGGCGGGGCGACGAATATACGCTCAACTTTGTGTTCGCTAATCAGCTTTAACTCAAGGCAAAGAATAGCACCGGGCAATAGAATAAACAATGCACTTTAAATTGTAAATTTAGCTGCGGTTCCAGGCTGACGATTTTCAAATGCCGCCACATCACCAAGCCGTAGCCGTTAGCGGCAAGTTTGACGCACAGTTCAACCGTCAGTGCGACAACACGCTGACTGAAAATTTTAAGACGACAAAATGAAACTTGAACTCATGCAACCCAGACCTGAACTTAGACCTTACATCAGTAAAATGTGGGTGTTTGAGAACGACAAACGATTGCCTGATGACGACATGAAGTTGATTGTTCCGAATGGCATGGCAAAACTTGTTATTCCTTTTCGCAACGGACTTTCGGGTAAATATAAGGACTGGTATCATCTTTCAAAGGAAGCATCCATCACTTTAATCGGTATTGCGGACAGCCCCGCCATTGTTGATGCGGAAGATGATGCACCACACGGAAATATCGGCATTGAGTTTTCACCAATTGGAGCATATCGCTTTTTTCAACTGCGACAGTCGGAACTCAAGAACAAAATATTTCCCTTGACCGATGTGTTCGGAAAATCGGCGCAGGTTATAAATGAACGCATTGCCAATGCAGGACCTGTAAGTGAAAAAATACGAATTATTCAATCCTACCTGCTCAAATTACTTTCGCAATCAGAACCTGATTTAATTCTTGACTATTGCCTGAGACAAATAGAAAGTTCAAAAGGGTTAGTAACGGTTACCGAGTTAGCAAAGAAAACAGGTTACAGCAGCCGATGGCTTTATGAAAAGTTTATTGAAAAAGTTGGGTTAAGTCCTAAGAACCTATTATCTGTTACCCGCTTCATGCAGTTTTATGCAGCAAGTGCAAAAAACCCGACTGCTGATTTTTTTAAAAAGGATATTTACCATTACTTCTACGACCAAACTCACTTTATCAAGGACTTCAAGCGATTTACAGGACTTTCGCCATCAGCGTTCATCAAAACCGACAACGAATTCGGACACATATTCTACAAGGATTAGCACTTCCGATTTTTACTATACTTTCGCTGACTGGCAGATTACCTTTGTTTCAAAATTTAAAACATTATTTTCCGGGCTGGACGTTTTTCAAATGCCCTGACGAAGGCAAAGCTGTGACCGTTATATGCAACTTTAAGAAACGACACACATCTAAAAAACAAATGATTGAAGCGAAAAAAATATCAAGACGAGAACTAATTAAACAAGGGGGACTTGAATTGACAGAACAGGGACTTATCAAAGTAGATACATTTCAGAAAACAACAGTAGATAATAAATTATTATAGTTTATACATTTAATATTAGTTTATCATGAAAAGAAAAATTGTACTTGCCCTTTTTCTGATGTCTGCGATTTTTCTCTTTACCGGGGCAAAGAAAATCCAGCTATGGTTGAATGGCCCAGACTACGAATACGGGCACAATGTAAGTATGTGCGGCGTATACGCATCTGAATCAAGCGCCGATAAAAATGGTAAATTTATTCCCATTCTTGCAGGCCTTGGCCATCATCATTATCGCATCAATACCAAGTCGGACAGTACGCAAATTTATTTTGACCAGGGGCTTACTTTTTATAACAGCTATCACTTCACCGAAGCGCTGGCATCATTCAAGGAGGCTGCCCGCTTTGATGAAAACTGCGCAATGGCCTACTGGGGACAAGCACTTGCACTGGGGCCATATTACAATAATTATTACTATAAAATGAGTCCCCGGGTACCTCCCGTTTTAATGTCATTGCAAAGGACAAATACGGGCGCCGTTGCAAAAGAAAATGACCTTATCAATGCAATGATGCAGAGATATTCTTCGGATACAACCAACGCTGACCGGAAGGAACTGGATGCGCGTTATGCTGATGCAATGCATAAGCTGACGGTTAAATATCCAACGGATAACGATATCAAAGCATTATACATTGACGCGATGATGCTATGCCATAAATGGGATTTCTGGAGCCCGGATGGTACGCCAAAACCCTGGACACCCGGACTGGTGGAATTATGCGAAAATATCCTGAAAAGTGATCCCTTAAATCCGGGCGGGCTTCATTATTATATACACCTTACAGAAGCATCCCGGCACCCTGAACGTGCGTTGCGTTATGCAGAAGTGTTAAAAAATGAAATGCCGGGCGTGTCCCATATGGTGCATATGGCCACACATTCCTACCAGCGCAATGGCTTGTTTGTTAAAGGCGTATCGGTGAACGACGATGCAATTACTGCATTTAACAATGTGGATTCAACTGTACCAGTATTGCATTTAAGTAAAAATAATTTCATCCATATTTATGCAGTTCAGTCATACTGTGCCATGAGTGCGGGGATGTTTACTAAAGGGATGCCGATTTACCGCCGGGTCAGGGAAAAGCTGATGGCAATATCACCGTCTATCGAAAAAAACCCTTATGCGCAGTTTGTTTATATGATACCGGAGATGGCCTATGCCCGGTTAGGGAAATGGCAGGAAATATTAAAAGAACCCCATCCGGATACCAGGTGGAAATATGCAGTGGTGCTTGATGATTTTGCAAAGGGGCTGGCCCACGTCCGCAATAACAATATAACACGCGCCAAACAGTGCCTTAATGAGCTCAGAAGTAATTTAACTGATAGTTTGCTTGCCATTCGCCTTATGCCTTTTAACAAACCCCAACAGACAGCGCAAATTGCGGCCGATATTTTATCGGGCGAGATACTGTATGCTGAAGGCAAGACGGACAAAGCAATTGATGCCTTTAAAAAAGCCGTCGACGAGGAAGATGAACTGATTTACAGTGAACCCCATGAGTGGTTAATACCTGCCAGGCAATACCTCGGCTATTATCTCTTAAAAACAAATAAAGCTACCGAGGCTGCGAAAGTTTACCATGATGACCTTGTAGCCAATCCCGGTAACGGGTGGTCATTGCTGGGCATGTATAACTGCATGAAAGCCCAAAACAAACTAAGTGAAGCAGCCGGTTATAAATTGCGCTATGAAACAGCATTTGCGGCCGCGGATAGCAAACCGGTTAACTCTGTTTACTAACTGGTGCACCCGGTATAACCCCTTCCCGTCGCTTTACATTGCAACCGCAGCCATCTTCAATGGCTATGGTGTGGACACATCTTTTTATTAGATTCGTAGTCTAGGTATTAGAGGAAAACTCCATGAGGCGGTGTTAAGTATGAATCCGCTGTAAGGTTGGATATTCCGGCATGCTTGACCATGCTGTTCCGTGCTCATTAGACCAATGGATTGTGTTGATGAATATAAAATTTCAAGAATGTAATTCTGGATGATAGCATGGTCAAAGTGTAACGGAATGCCATGCTATCATTTCCGGAACACATTGATCAACGACTCCGGAATATCCACCGCAGGCTCTGCAACGAGTTTACGGCCAATGGCCCCGCGCTCTGCCCTTGGCAAGTGCCGGAAATGATCCGCTGCAAGTCCCCTGACATGCTTTTCCGGTTGCCGGAATTCGACCAATGCTGTGTAACAATCGAAAGGGTCGTTAAAGTCTGAAGGTTTAGAAAACTACCGATATCCCTCCCTAAGCGAACTTTCAAGATATTCATGTATTGTACTGTATTTAAAAATGCTTTCAGTTATCCCTTCCTTTGGAATGAACTGCTTATAATAATCTTTATCGAAACTTCGCGCCATGGTTTAAAGTTACTGAAAAGGGAAATAAATTATTTGTCAGCACCCTAACAATACTACAAATATTAGCATATCTTTATAAATTCTTTAAGATGATTAGTGCTCATTTGTAGATTGTAAACCCTCTATGAAGCAAACCGTCCAAATCTGTCCTGTAATTTATTTATGCAGTTACTTTTTGTTTAATAATACAAAGGGATGATACCCAATGAATGAAGAAACCAAACGCTTATCACCATTAAAAGATACCCTGAACCGGCTATTTGCCTTTTCAGGCAATGAATGTGCATTTCCAGGCTGTACCAGTAAATTAATTGACGATGAGGACAATTTTATAGGGCAGGTATGCCATATTGAAGCGGCGATGAAAGGTGGGCAGCGTTTTAATAAAGCGCAAAACAATGAAGACCGCCGGAAATTTGAGAACCTGCTGCTGATGTGCTACCCGCACCATATCAAGACAGACAATGTGACTAAATACCCTATTGAGGCACTTAAGCAAATTAAGGAAAACCACGAAAAACGGTTCAGGTCGGCTGAAGCCCAATACCATATCGATGATCAGGTCGTCACTACCATCTATAATGATCTACTGAACAGCATAAAAGAAGATACTACCGCCATCCGGCAGGATACGGGGGAAATTAAAGAAACCATGTCAGATGTTTTGGATGCCCTCAGACAGTTATCCAGCGACCGGGATGCCAAAGTAAAATCTGATTTTAACGATCGCATTGATGAAATTTTAGCATTCAGGAATAAAAACCAGCAACGTGTCGCGCTGGAGCTTTTCGGGAAATTATGGCAAAAAAGCGAAGCCGATATGAGCGATAAGGAAAAATACCGGGTATTCGCCAACATGGGTATTTGCCACCTGGAGCTTTTTGAAAACGAGGCGGCATCGACATACTTTATCCTTGCAGAAACCTATCAACCCGATAATATCCGGGCGATTACTTATGCCGCGTTAGGCTACGCACTGGTGAAAAATATTGTCAGGGCCGAGGAATACATTGAGAAAGCATTAAATATCGAGCCCAATAATACCGATGCTTATTCAACGATGGTTATCCTTTTTAAGAAGGAACTACCCTTTCCGGAATTGCTTCAAAAAATCCCGGAAGCGATAAGGCAAAACCCGCAGGTTGCTTTTGCTTTATCGATGGCCGCGCGGGAACTGGATAATTTTCATGAGGCGATTAATTGGGCGAACGTTGCGTTAGAGAATTCCGAAGGCGACCAGGTGGATTTAAAAGCTAATCTCGGGGCGCTCATTTTAGAATCCATTCATAACCCTTTTACGATAGCCTCCTCCCAATCCAACCAGGATACCATCAATAAGGCAAAATATATTGTTCAGCTTTATGACGAATCCTGGGCAGCCATTAAAGATTCGGATTTGAAAAACTCGCGCGGGTGGTGGCTACTTAACCGCGGCGCCGCTAAAAGGATCATTGGCGACCGGGAGGGCGCGTATGAGGATATGGCTACCGCTTGCAGTCACGACGCGAGTTTTCATAACTACAGGCAACTGGCTCTGATGGCCGTGGAGAAGAACAATTTAGACAAGGCCTGGGAAATTGCAGAGCAACTGATAGGGATGGCGGGAGATGCGCCGCAACGGCAAGATATCCTGTTATTTAAAGCGGAAATCAAGGCCATTAAGAAAGAATACGCGGAGGCAGATGCTATAATACAAGCTTTGTTCGGTGAGGATATGGACGAAAAGACGGAATCCCACGTTATGGAGTTGCAGCTGAAAATAATGATCCATACGGAGCGCATTGATGTTGCTGAAAAGTTAACGGAGTTAATGATCAGCAATCACCCCAACCGGATTATGCCCTATGTGTTCCGGGCGCGGATCAAGCGGAGCAGGCCGGAGCCGGCACCTGTAACCGATGATCTTGAAAAAGCGCTGGCCAATGTATCGGATTCCTCGTTGTTCGAAGATATGCGGCAGTTGGCTATGGAGTTTAGGATAGAAAAGAGCTATGCACGAGCAGTGGAACTGATGGAAAAGGTCACCGATGTAACTGTGCTTTCCCCTGTTTCAGAAGATTTATTGAAATTGTATTATGAAGCCGGCGAAACAAAAAAACTTCTCAACCTGTGCAACCGCTTGATTGCTACTTATGGGCCGAAACATATCCTGACGGAGCACCAGGTGGTCACCTACCAGCACCTCAATGATATACCGAACGCGATTAAGTCCTGTATGGACTATTTAGCAATTTACCCGGATGACCAGCGGGTCATTTCACGTTTGCTGCTGATCTATTACAAGGCCAATGACCATGAAAACCTGAAGGCCTATTGCAGCCGCATCGATAAAGTTGATGCCCAGCTACCCTACAACATCCAGTACAAAATCGCCTTGTTTTTCTTCCTCACCGGCGAAAAAGAAAAGTGCTATGATGCTGCCTACGAAACCAGGAAACAATATTTTAACACAAAGCATTCTCACGAGCTATTTGTAGGATTGCTCATGGGTATTGGCCCGCAGATAGAACATCCCTCCGATCCTACCGTGGCAGGTTTAAACGCTGCTGTCACCGTAGCATTGGAAGGCAAATTGCATACTTACGTTATCAGCAGTGACCAATCAAAAGACCTGTTAGTCGATGAAATTGCCGAAAGCAATCCAATCGCGCAAAAGCTACTTGGTAAAAGCCCTGGCGACGAAGTTGTTTTTGGCAACCGTTATGAAGATGAAGCCTACCGGGTAACCGCAATCCTACACCGCTACAATTACGCTTATATTGAATCCATGCGGCTGTTGGATGAGCATTTCTTAGAAAATAAATCCTTTAAAAAATTCAAGATTGGTGATACAGGCAATGTACAGGAAGATTTCAAGCCACTTTTTGATCAGCTTAACAAGGCAGTCAAACAGAATGAATATCTAAATAATTTTATGGCAACGGGATTTGCCACCGTCGGCTCGCTTTCTACCTTTAAATTAATCAACCCGGTAAAGGTCTGGGGCGATTTGCTGCCGTTTAATTCGCCTGGAATTAAAACGACCAATGGTTTTAATGAATTCAGGATCGCCCATGAAAAACTGAATGAAGGTAAAGGTATTTTGTTCGATGTTATCAGCCTGATGACCATCGGTCTGCTGGGGCTGGCTGATTTAATTGATACTTTGCCCAATGCCAAAGCTGTAAGTCAGTCTACGCTCGATCATATCAACGAACTTATCCGGGATGACCAGTTCTTTGCAGATGGATCAAGCACGTTTTTACCTTTTGAGGGTACTTTTATTTTACACGAGGAACCGGCGGAGCAAATTGCCAACCGTAAAAATCTATTGCAGACGTTGCATCAATGGATCATTGATAAATTCGAGGTATTACCCTGTAACGAAGCTAAAAACATGCTTTTACAGGATAAACAATATTTGGACAACCTTATCGGGGAGAGTTTTGCGGAGTCATTGTTAACCGCCAAGGAAAAAGGTTATTTAATTTATGCCGAGGAATGGAACGTACGGGCGCTCGGCCACACGGAATATGGACTCGATGGCGTCTACAGTTTTGCCCTGTTCGGTTATTTATCCGACCGTAGGGTTATTACTGCTGAAAAATACCAGGAACTGGTTATTTCCCTTATTTCGCTAAATTATAAGATGCTGCCAACGGATAGCGCGGTAATTATGCGATGCTTTGAAATTTACAAAGATGTCAAACACCGGTTTTTCTTCGCGCGTTAGGCGGCATGTATTCCGAAATGTTTACCAATGACCAGGCTCTGGTTATTGTCGTTCAGTTTTTCTTTAAGCTGTGGAACAATCAAACCTTTGACGAAACCTATAAAGCCGAAGCATTGATCACCCGAAAGCGGTCAATGGATGCAGTACTTAATGTGTTGTACCAGTGTTATGAACCGTATGAAGCGGTAATGAACAATTTAAAGCTCGTTGCTAATGGCGTAAGCGCCTCTTATCCTGAAGGGAATGATGAAATACAGGCGCACATAGAGGATTTTTTCAACCGGGCAGCAGAGGCTAATGCTTAATTGGTCTTTTTATGGAACAATTCAAAAATGAACATTTAACCCATGAATTTATAGGGTTTCATTTTAAGCGATTTTCAAACTCGCTCAGGCAATTTCCTGACCGTTATGCAACTTTGTTTCCAGGGGTTGATTTATCCGATGGCAAACATATCGTTTATTTATGCCCGCTTTGCCTTGAAAAAGGCTGTATTGCCACACCCGAGATACCCATTTTATGGAACAGTGAATTTTCCAAGGATCACTACCCACCGGAGAACGTAGGTGGTACTTCCCAACTTCTTATTTGCCGTGACTGCAATAATCGGGCAGGCGGTGAGTTCGAAAACGAACTGACCAAACAAATGAACATCAGGGCTTATAACAAAAAGATCCCGGATGCGAAAATCAAAGTCAAGTCTAAGATTAGCGCGATTAAAGGCAATTATAATAGTGAACTTAATACTATGCCAGGGGGGAGGATGGGAATCAGTCTAAAACCAAATGAGAAAGCCAGTATTAAGCTGTTGGACGAATGGATCGAACGGTCAAAAACCGACCCTGATTATTCCATTGAAGTTACAGCAACCGACGCGAACGAGGAAAAAATAACAAGAGCCATGTTAAAGGCCGCTTACTTATACTGTTGCGAAACCTGGGGCTACGATTTTGTATTTTCATATTCCGGAAAGCAAATACGAAAAATTATCAAGGGCGAAGGAGGCTACCCCTTAAAAACGCCGTCGTTCTGGTTAACGGATATTATCAAAAAGGGCAGTTTACAGAGTGGGGTCTATTTTCTGAGCAGGCCTATACCGTACCGTTCCCTGATGGTTATTATGGAACTGACCGAATTGACAACGGGTTACCAAGATACCATTGCCGTTTTGATTCCGGGCCCCGATGAGACTGACTGGAATGACTTGTATCGTTTGCAGGCCGAATTAGATAAAGAGGAAAACACCGATATCACCATGAATAAAGTGATCCGTGACGTTTTGGATAACGGCATCCTGGACGGTTATCATAAAAGCTGGGCTTTGCTATCTTCCGGTGAATTATCTAATTAAGACTTAGCATTGCATTAGTATTTACTCAGGCCAACCAGTTTATTCGGTGAAATGCCGAAGGTAAAGCCATACCATATTTTATGCTGGTAGGTAAAGGTATTTTTTGTCGCGCAGATAGTTGGTCAAAACCTCCTAATCCATAATGGAGAAAGTGCCGTATTGGATGCCGGCACCTTTCACGCCCGAAAAAACAGCTTCGGTTTCTTTTGCACCATAGGGGTCAAACTCGCGGCCCGGTACACAAGCTGCCCTTTTGGTTACATCGGTATTATTGATCTCAGTTTCAAATAAGGGAAATTGATAAATCAGCGGGATTTTGTAATAGTCGACTGAACCTAAGTTCGCCGGCAAATTCTACAAAATACCGGTGAGACATGGCAAGGTTATCACATTCCGACTGGGTCTTGCTATTGATATAAGCTTTGAAAAATTCCACAAAATTCCCTTTTCGCATATCGCTGGAAATAAATCCGAATTTTTCGTTTTGAATATCTATCTGACGCTGTGCCCTTACATTTTCGACCAGTTCGATAGTCTCCTGGTTGTGTTTACGTTCCAGAGATGTCGCAGGCTTATCATAGGTGTACACTTTCAGGAATTCGAAGCGGTGCAATTTCCCCGTTTTAGGGTTCCTTACCGGCGGATAATAATCAAGGTAAAAGCTATGCCGGTTTTTGCTGATCCCTTTTTTTCTAATCGTTACACGTGCCATGTTATTGAATATTAAATATTTTATCAAGAGCTGACTTGGCCACGTAAGTGAACTTGCCAGCCTGGATTTTAGAAATGTTGTTTCTTTTAATGATTTCGTAAAGCGCCTTTTCGGAAATATTGTATACAATCTGCGCCTCTCCCATATGATAACAATCCTCCAGACCAGGAGCATCCGCGGAGGTTTGAATGGGTAGCTCAAAAAGGCTATCAATGTCCTTACGGCTAATCACCGTTTTACGCGCTGACAGATTGGTGGCCTTCAGGCGGCCCGACCTGATCATGTTATAAACGATCTTATCAGAGGCTCCTAAAAGCTTTGCCGCCGCTTTAACACTAAGAAATTCGAGTGAGGTCAGTTCCTGTAACTGGTGGCTGATCACTGTGCGGACAACTTCATTTGATTTGCCGATTTTTTCATTCCTTATTTGCTGTTTATAATTTTTGCTGTTGCAGGACTTACTGCAAAACCGCGTGACAGTGGTTTTAGCAAGAAATATCTGCCCGCACTGTTCGCATATTTTTTTTACGGTGAAATTGGAACTCATATCGATTACAACTTTTTTTTATTCAGTTGCTGTCAGATAGCGAGAGATTTAAACACTTTAACTTGTATAATTACACAAATCTGATTATCAACAAGATAGAGACAACCGGAGGAATTACCACCGATATTTTTCCGTTTCAGGACTTCCCACTTTTTGGAAAAGAAGTAACCCTTATGGTCTGCGTTAAGCATCATTAAGCGTAATTTAGAGGAAACAAGCGCCGTAAGCGACCTAAATTCTCCCTTTTTCTGCCGCGCTCAAAAAGAAAATTTTTGAGTAACAACTGAGTAACAAAAGTCGGAAAAATAGGCGCAATTATCCAAGAATCTGGACTAGAAGGACCGATATAACTTATTAACAATGAGTCATTTACTTGTCGTAAATGTGCGCAAATATTGGCAATTGTGCAGGGCTACTTGCCGATACAGAATTTCGAGAAAATATTATCAAGCAAATCGTCCGTTGTGACTGTCCCGGTAATCTCTCCCAGGTAATGCAGTGCTTGCTTGATATCCATTGCCAGGAAATCTGAGGTGACATGCGTATCAATGCCTTCAAGAAGTCGGATCAATGCCGATTCTGTTTTCTGCAATGCTTCAAGGTGGCGGATGTTGGTCACCAATGTCTCGTTTCCACTCAAGTTATGCTTAACCGCTGAAGAGTATATCTTGCGCTTCAATTCGTCAATATGCTGTTTTTGCTTTGCTGAGATGATGACAGCACTTTGGGTGTGCGGCAACGATAGCAATTGTTCTTCGTTCAGCAAATCGGCTTTGTTAGCTACAATCAGCATGGTAATTCCCGGTTTTTGCAGATTTTCCAGGTCGATGTTTAGTTCTTCAATTGTGATTGCTGCTGCATCAAATACATAGATCAGCAATGCCGACTGGCTGATCTTTTCCATCGTGCGCTGGACCCCAATTTGCTCGATGGTATCTGTAGCCTCACGAATTCCGGCTGTATCAATCAGTCTGAAATTAATGCCATTGATATTCAACACTTCCTCTATCGTATCACGGGTGGTACCGGGAATGTGACTCACAATCGCGCGTTCTTCGTTCAACAGGGCATTCAGCAAAGTTGATTTGCCGGCGTTGGGTCGACCCGCTATAACAGTATTGACCCCATTTTTAATCACATTACCTAACTCAAAAGATTGAATAAGCTGGCCGACGATCTTTGTGATATTATGGATCAATCGCTTGAGTTCTTCGCGATTTGCAAATTCTACATCTTCTTCAGAAAAATCCAGTTCAAGTTCCACCAGTGAAGCAAAATTCACTAATTGTTCGCGTAATGTCTGTAGTTGATTACTAAATCCGCCGCGTAGTTGCTGCATGGCAACCTGTTGTGATGCCTTTGAGTTAGCAGCAATCAGGTCCGCTACTGCTTCCGCTTGTGAAAGGTCAAGCTGACCGTTCAAAAAAGCCCTTAATGTAAACTCACCTGGTTTAGCAGAACGCGCTCCTTTTTTTATCAGCAGTTTGATAATCGACTCAATAATATAATTCGACCCGTGACAAGATACCTCTACCACATTTTCACGTGTGTAAGAACGCGGGGCAATAAACAAAGAAACCAGCACTTCGTCCAACAACAGGTCGCCATCAACAATTTGTCCGAAATGAATGGTATGGGATTCTTGTTTGGTCAGGTCTTTCCCATTAAATACACTATTTGCAATCACAATAGCATCAGGGCCCGATAAGCGTATGACACCTATTGCACCAATGCCATTAGGCGTCGCAAGCGCAACTATAGTTTCTTCTTTAATATTCGTCATCAGTCATTGGTCATCAGTCATTTTTGACTGTGACATGTTAAGTGTGCAAAAATCGCTATTTGGCACCTGATTTTTATTCAGTAAGTGTAAAATATTAAACTGTAATTTTGGATTATGGTTAATTCTATTCCATACGAGTTCCTGTTTGATTATTTGCCTTCAGATATAACCGTTCGGAAAATGTTTGGCATGCACTATATCTACTGGCGGAAAAAGATCATGATAATACTTCGTAACAGGCGCAATCAGCCTGAATTTAACGGGGTCTGGGTAGCTACAAGTACATCGCATCATAAAAGCCTTCAAAAAGATGTACCGGAGCTTGGCCCTTTTTTCTTAGCCGGAAACGAACGACGAGGCAACTGGCTGTTAATCCAGGGCGATACAGACGGTTTTGAAGAGGCGGCTATTAAAGTGTGTGAACTGATTTCGCACGGTGATCCACGCATCGGCAACCTTACAGAAAAAGCTCCGCTCTGAGCAATATTTATTTTACTTTCGCAGCATTATGGTAACTTTTTTTGAGGCTTCGCTTGAAACCGTATCGGTCCATCATATTGGCAACCAGGCGCAAAATGAAATGTATGCTCTTTCAGACCAACCGCTTGCATTTAAGGATGAGGTGATTCCGCAATTGCTGATGCAATATTTTCTGCGGCCGTTTGAAAAATCAAACGAGGTTTACCACCTGATGCATAGCGGCGGCGACCTGGATCTAAATGAGGTTCATCATTATATTACCGGTGTTTTTGAGGACAGCAGCCGGTTTCATGAACTATCTGAGCAGATTGCTAAGCATTTATATAATGCCTCCAATCACCCCAATATCAAACCAGGAGAATTGTATGTGGCACATTTTAAAAATGTACAGATCGAAGGCAATTTGCTGGAAGCTGTTGGCATTTTTAAATCAGAAAACAAGGAAACCTACCTGAAAGTGTATCCTGATCAAGGCGGATTTGGATTAGATTATGAAGAGAACGCCATTAATATCAATAAACTGGATAAAGGTGCGCTCATCTTTAACATCGAAAAAGAAAACGGGTATAAGGTAGTTGTAGTCGATCATACCAACCGGGGACAGGAGACTGCTGCTTACTGGAAGGATAATTTTCTACAATTAAAAATCCGTAATGATAGTTTTAACCAAACTACCAATACTTTGGGTGTCTATAAAAATTTCATCACCCAAAAACTAGACGGCGAATTTGAAGTAAGCAAAGCTGATAAGATCGACCTGCTGAATAAATCCATGAAATATTTCAAGGAAAAAGACACTTTCGATATGGAGGAATTTACCGGGGAAGTATTAGGCAACCCTCAGGCTATTGAGTCATTCAAAAATTATAAAAACCAATACGAGCAGGAATACGAGATGCCCATTGCCGATGTTTTTGAAATATCAGGTAATGCGGTTAAAAAACAGCAACGGGTTTATAAAAGTGTGCTAAAACTGGATAAAAACTTTCATATCTATATCCACGGCGACAGAGAGTTGATAGAAAAAGGCTTTGACGACGGCAAATCAATGAATTATTATAAAGTTTATTTCAGGGAAGAGCAATAAAAGGTTACACCGATTTTATTGCCGAATCCACCGATTTGATTAACTATTATACGCCAATCGCATAAATTTTCTGACTTCATCATTCACATCTTCTTGATACAACATCCTGAAGTGATGGTTAAACTGCATGTCTCCAGGCACTTGAGCAATTTTATTAAAACAAAAGTTATCTTCATAACGTTCACTTAATGGAAACACAACATGAATGAAGTTTTTCCCTAATTGAGTGATATATGCTATTTTTTTACGTGGGTTGGCTATACCGATCATGGTTTTTGCCGGATGCAAAGTCACGGGGCCGATATTTTGGAATTCATCCACAAAATGACGAAAAAGCATTAAAGTCTGTTCCGATTTCCCGTTCAAGAAGTTCCCCAGGTCGTTTTTATAGCTTTCCATACGAATACGTTGTTTTTTAGCCTTAAACTAAGTATTTAATTAAAGTTTTATTATAATTGGTTTTTAAATAAACCTTATTATATCGTTTGTATGCGACTTCAAATTTTATGTGCATTGTTAGCGTTGTCTATTAATGCACTAGCACAAAATAACAAATCAAGTGACACTTCAATCACTTTGACACGACAAGTGCGGGCGGACCTTATTAAAGAATCAAAAAATAATGGAAAGCTGGACTATTGGACACCAATAAAAGGGCATGAGTTTGACGGTGAGAAGGTAGAACATGATTTTTATGTTTCTAAAGAAGATGCCGCTCTTATTAAGTGGACCTACCAGCTGACAATTACAGGCGTTAAAAATAAACCCGATATTATTTCTTTATACGAAGAACTTAAAGGACGCCAGGCCACCAGTAGCGAATTAAATTATATTGATTATGCGTACCATAAAGCCCGTGAAAAACGTGTAAAATCTATCGCATTTGATGAATAGAAAATAATAGCCTAAAATTTCTCTTCGATACCCAAGCCAAAGAGTGCAAAATCATATTTAACCGGGTCTTGCGGATCAAACTCTCGCAGGCGTGCGGTTAATTCAACAGCTGTTTGCCAATCAGTTTGTTTACGGTCGATTAGTTTTAGCTTACGCGCCACCCGATCCACGTGCAGGTCGCAAGGCATGATTAAATCAGAGGGTTTGATCTTATTCCAAATACCAAAATCAACGCCGCAATTATCCTTGCGTACCATCCAACGTAAAAACATATTTAGCCTTTTGCAGGTCGATTTTTGTGATGGTGATGAGACATGCTTTTTTGTTCGGTGCGGGTAATCCGGTAATGAGAAAAAGTAACTTCTGAAATAGTCCAAGCAATCTTCTACCTTATTTACGCCGGTTTGCGGAATAAATGCATCCTCCAGCGAATCACAGGTGGAAAAGTGATGCCTAAAGAATGAGATAAAATAAAGCGTATCTACATCATTAAAAGTACGGTGCTTAAAATGAAGTAGCTTTTTCAGATCAGGCTCCTCATGATTAATGATGAAATCGTAAGGTGCGCCATCCATCAGACCGATAAGCTCTTTGCATTTATTGATGATGGTAATACGTTGCCCCCAAGCCAAAATAGCGGCCCAGAAACCCATAATCTCGATATCCTGTTTCTTCGTAAACAGATGAGGGATAGAAACCGGGTCGTTCTTTATGAAATCCGGCTGGTTGTATTGGGTCACCTTGCTGTCAAGAAAAGCTTTGAGATTTTCAATCATATAATTATTCAGTAGCAGTGGCAGTTGCAGTCAATTATGTCTCAAAAAACTGCCACCGCAACTTAAAACTGTACTACTTAAGAAAGTGCTTGTTTCAAGTCATCGATAAGATCATCAATATCCTCCACCCCAACGCTCAGCCGGAGCAAGTTGTCCACCACTCCTGCTTTTTCACGTTCTTCTTTAGGAATAGAAGCATGCGTCATCGTTACGGGGTGATTGATCAGCGATTCTACCCCGCCTAATGATTCAGCTAGTGAAAATACTTTGAATAAAGATGCAATCCTGAATGTTTCTTTCAGGTCAGCCTCTTTCAGAGTAATGGATATCATTCCGCCGAAATCAAGCATTTGCTTTTTGGCGATGTCGTGATTAGGATGATCGGTAAAACCCGGCCAGTATATCTTATCTACGCGTGGATGTGTCTTTAAAAACTCTGCCACTTTACGGCCATTTTCGCAGTGCGCCTTCATACGCAGGTGCAGGGTTTTTATACCACGCAATACCAGGAAACTGTCCATCGGACCGGGTGTAGCGCCACAAGCATTATAGATAAACCAAAGTCTCTTGTACAAGTCTTCATCATTCATCATCAAGGCTCCCATTACCACATCGCTATGGCCGCCGATATATTTTGTAACCGAATGCATCACGATAGTAGCACCCATGTCCATCGGGTTTTGAAGGTATGGCGAAGCAAAAGTATTATCCACTACCAACATTAACTCTTTTGCTTTAGTGATCGCGGCTACTTTCTCGATATCGATTACTTGCATAGTTGGATTGGTAGGTGTTTCAATCCAAACCAACCTGGTATTTTCGTTTATGTAGTTATTGATAATCTCCGGTTTAGAGAGATCAAGAAAATGAAATTTGATACCATAATTAGCAAACACCTTCGTAAAAATCCGATACGAGCCGCCATACAGGTCATTACCTGTGATCACCTCATCACCCGGCTTCAGCAATTTCATGACAGCGTCTGTTGCTCCCATGCCGCTTGAAAAGGCAAGACCATATTGGGCATTTTCCAAAGCAGCCAAACAATCCTCTAAAGCCCGGCGCGTAGGATTAGTACCCCGCGAATACTCATAACCTTTATTATCTCCCGGCGCTCTTTGCCAGTAGGTAGAGGTTTGATAGATTGGGGTCATGATGGCCCCGGTAGTCGGATCGGGCTCCTGCCCTGCATGTATTGCCTTAGTTGCGAATTTCATAGGTTAGTTGATTTAGTTGACTGAGTTAGATTAAGTTGATTGAGTTATAGAGCGTTGCATGAACTTTAATCAACTACTCACTTAATCAACCTAATCAACTCAAAATTAATACGCCCGCGCAAACAACACTCGTTGTGTCGATGGTCTGCCGGTCAGGATACACTTGCCTGCTTCCTGCTTATTATTTAATGGGATACAGCGTATAGTAGCTTTAGTTTCTTCTTTAATACGCTGCTCAGTTTCGGCAGTACCGTCCCAGTGAGCCGATAAAAAGCCAGGCTCTTCATCCAATAAGCGTTTAAACTCTTCGTAACTATCTACCTCGCGGGTATTTTCGGCTCTAAAGTTTAACGCTTTCTGATAAATATTCTGTTGAATATCTTCCAGCAACTGCTCAATTCTGTCCGCCAATCCGTCCTGCGAAACTGTTTCCTTTGTTTTGGTATCACGACGAGCCAGTTCAACCGTTCCATTCTGCATATCGCGGCTGCCTATGGCCACGCGCAAAGGAACGCCCTTCAATTCATATTCAGCAAACTTGGCACCGGGGCGATGTGTATCACGGTTATCGAATTTAACCGTGATGTTTTTCGCTTTCAGTTCTTTACTTAAAGCATTTACGTAGGCAGTAATATTCTCCAACTCTTCGTCATGCTTATAAATTGGCACTACCACAACCTGGATTGGTGCCAGCCTTGGAGGCAATACCAAACCTGCATCATCCGAGTGCGACATAATCAGCGCGCCAATCAAACGGGTAGACACTCCCCATGAGGTAGCCCAAACGTAATCCAGTTTATTTTCCTTATTAGTGAACTTCACATCAAAAGCCTTGGCAAAATTCTGTCCGAGGAAGTGTGAAGTACCGGCTTGCAAAGCTTTACCGTCCTGCATCAATGCTTCAATGCAATAGGTATCTAAGGCACCGGCAAAACGCTCGTTCGGAGTTTTACGGCCTCTTACCACAGGCAATGCCAGCCAATTTTCGGAAAAATCGGCATAAACATCCAGCATTTGCTCGGTCTCTGCAATTGCTTCCTCAGCAGTAGCATGAGCTGTGTGTCCTTCTTGCCACAGGAATTCGCTGGTGCGTAGGAATAAGCGTGTACGCATCTCCCATCTTACAACATTTGCCCACTGGTTTACCAAAATAGGTAAGTCGCGGTAAGACTGTATCCAGCCTTTGTAAGTATTCCAAATAATAGTTTCAGAAGTTGGACGAACAATCAGTTCTTCTTCCAGTTTTGCTTCTTCGTCTACCACAATATTTCCCTCTCCATCGTTTTTCAAACGGTAATGGGTAATCACAGCACACTCTTTCGCAAAGCCCTCCACGTGGCTGGCTTCTTTTGAAAAGAATGATTTGGGAATAAATAAAGGGAAATAAGCGTTTGTATGACCGGTGTCTTTAAACATTTTGTCCAGTACCGATTGCATTTTTTCCCAAATGGAATAACCGTAAGGCTTAATGATCATACAACCTCTTACAGGTGAATATTCGGCCATATCGGCCTTAATTACCAGGTCGTTATACCATTGCGAATAGTCTTCCTCTTTACTGATGATCCCTTTGCTCATATTATATTGTAAGTAATCTTAATTGTGAATTTGAATAAACGCCAAATTTATAAATTTAAATGTTACCCTGAACTGATTTTCACTATACAAACCGATCGGCATTAAATACTGATATTTGTACACATTTTGAAAACATTGCAGCCACATATCAATCACCAGTTCAAGTCGACCGTATGGCGATTGGAGATCGATCCTATCACCGATATCTTATTCGTAGAAATAAGGGACAGCGGCAATAAAAGAGTCTCCTTTTCGTCCATAAATCTCGAAAATGGCCAAATTTATTTTGACGATCTGCAAACTGAAGAAAGATGGCTGACGGGTATCGAAACCGCCTATGAGGGTATATTGCTATTGCATAACTATCAGACTGAAAGCGGGCCCGCACACAAAGGCCTAATTGCGATCGACGGTAAAACCGGGAAGATCGTCTGGAGCAACTACACTCATGCATTCGATCATTTATCTGTTAACGGTCCGTTGATCTATGACACGCGTTTGCAGCCGCCACAACTATTCATTGCTAATATAAAAACAGGGGCTATTACAAGATCATACCAGCCATCAATTGATTCGGTGGCCGACAATTACATTGTTTTACCGGAGATTGTCCCAATCGAAGTCGTATCTTCATTATCGTTACAGTTAAAAATTTTCGGTGATACTATACATTATCTCGATCATAATAATTTGAGAATTGTATCTTTGCACGCGTTTGCAGATGGGACACTGCAGCAACTTTTGTATATATTTACAACAGACAATAAATTAGTTTATCAAGATTTGTTGAATAAGGATATACAAAAATTGCAACCTGAGTCGTTTCTAATGCGTAAGGGTCAGTTAATTTACCTTGCCGACAAATCAAAATTAAAAGTTTTAAACTTAGATACGTTTTAACATTAAAATGAATTTTAAACTATTATTAACAGTCTTATTATCAACCTTTTCCGTATCAGTTTTTGCACGACCATTGGCCGATTCAGTAGGTATTGAAAATCACGATGGGAAAAAGGTTATTCTGCACAAATTAGATCCAAAAGATAATTTTTATTCAATCGGCCGCCGCTACAATGTAAGCCCAAAGGCTATCATGAAATTTAACCCAAATGCAAAAATGTCGATCGGCAATATTATTAAGGTGCCAACCGACAGGCCATTTGCAGAAGCGGCTCCGGCAGTTACAAAAGCCAGCCCGGTTCATCAGAATAAACCGGTTCAACAACCGCAGCCTGTACAACAGCAGCCCATACAGCCTCAAAATCAACCCACAAACACAACAACAAATAACAGTGCTCCCACACAATATAAAGTGTCAGCAGGGGAAACATTATATGCTATCTCTAAGCGATTTAATACCACTGTCGACGATATCGTCAAACTTAATGGTTTAAAATCTAATACCATAAGCCAAGGTCAGGTATTACTGGTAAAATCAAATACAGCTACTCCTGCACCTACTGAAACCCAGCCAATAACGCAAAATCAGCCAGTAGTTGCAACACGCGATTCAACGTCCCCTGATAGTAGTCACCTTCCTAATAATGCTAATCGTTTCGGCATTTATGAAAAAGACGAAAAGGGCGTAGCTACCTGGATGGATAATGATGGCCTTGATCCAAACAAGATGCTGGTTTTACACCGCACCGCTCCCATTGGAACTGTCATAAAAATCACCAATGTAATGACTAATCGCACAACCTTTGCAAAGGTGGTAGGCCGTTTTACCGATAACGAGCAAACTAAAGACGTGATCATTGTGATGACTAAAAACGTCGCAACGGCATTGGGCGCTTTGGACAAACGTTTCCAGGTAAACTTGAGCTACGGTACATCCGATCCAAACAATTAATTTCGGAATTATAACCAAACATGGGTATTCAGGACTCGAACAATTCGAAGCCATTTATCATGGGCATAGCCGGGGGAAGCGGTTCGGGGAAGACCTTTTTCCTAAACCGTTTTCTTGATCATTTTACCAGCGACGAAGTTTGTTTGGTATCGCAGGATAATTATTATTTTCCGGTCGGTCATACCATGACCAAAGAGGAAATTAAGCTGTATAATTTCGACGTCCCGGAGACCATTGATCGCGAGCATTTCTATTCTGATATTACTAAGCTGATCAATAAAGAGACCATCTACAAGAAGGAATACACCTTCAATAATTCGGATGCTGTTCCGAAAACATTAGAGATAAAGCCCGCTCCTATTATGATAGTAGAGGGTTTATTTATTTTCCACTTTAAGGAAATAGCCGATCTGTTAGACCTGAGAATATTTATAGAGGCTGATGAAGACGTGGCGCTGTTACGTCGTTTAAAACGTGATCTGGAAGAACGCGGTTATTCGAATGATGATGTGATGTATAGGTGGGAGAATCATGTGATGCCGGCTTATAAAGAGTTCCTTCTGCCCTACAAAAATGTTTGCGAACAGGTGATTGTAAATAATACCCATATTGCCGATGATATTATCCGCGTAACAGAACAGATATCAAAAGAATTGCGGAAAAAAGTACTTTAATTGACCTGTTTTTTTTTGCGAACACTACGCCAATATCAGTAAACGCCCGATAATAAGCCATTTATAGTTTTGAAACTACCGACAAAACAATGCCAGAAGAAGCTCGGTTTATGTCTTGTCCGTGCCAAATAAAATTTCGTTAAAAATTTTATCTTTACGTTTCATCTCCTGGCTTTATGAAGAATAGATTCGACCGCAATCTTCGGGTAGGTTATGGTTTTTCTCTGCTGATCGTTATAACGATCGGCCTGGTGTGTTTTTTAACCCTTCAACAATTGTTGCGGAGCAATCAGGCTGTGTCGCATAGCGGACAGGTCATGCAAAAACTGGAGAAAGTACTTTCGGTGATGAAAGACGCAGAGACCGGTCAGCGCGGTTACTTGATTACCGGCCGTGCTAATTTCCTTGAGCCTTATAATGGAGCTTATAATGAAGCCCTCAACCTCACAGGAGAACTTGAAACGCTTACAGCTGACAATCCGCAGCAACAAATCAATATCGCTTCTGTACGCAACATACTGCACCAACGCATGGATGTTCTTCAGAAACTGATCGATAAAAAGCAACGTGCGCAGGCTATATTACCGGACGATTTAGACGCGGGTAAGTTAGCAATGGACGCGTTGCGCCAGGCAGTGGCAAAAGCAGAAGCTACCGAACAATTACTGCTTGATACACAAGCTGCCAGGCTCAGGCATTATACCACAATTGTTCCTGTCTTTATAACCCTCGCCGCTTTGATTGCTTTAGCTATTACAACCTACTCTTATCGGACTGTTACGCAAGATGTCCGCGAGAAAGAGCGCTTGCGCAGTGAACTGGAAGTTCGCGAACAGCAAACCGGGGCATTGAATGAAGAGTTGACAGCATCCAATGAAGAAGTTACGGCATCTAATGAGGAGGTCACAGCGGCTAATGAAGAACTGATGGCCATAAACGAGGAACTGACCATGGCCCGCGAGAAACTGCAAAATCTTAATGAATTGCTCGAGAAAAAGGTTGAGGAACGTACCGCGGCTCTTATTCGTAGTGAAGAAGAAACCCAAGCGCTAAATGAAGAACTCACCGCAACCAATGAAGAACTTGCTGCTGCTAACGAAGAATTATTGACAACCAACGAGGAATTAGCCGACAATGAGCGCAGGCTTCAACAGTTGCTGCAGGAAGTGATGGCAGCCGAAGAACGCAGTGCCAAACTTGCTGCCATCGTAGAATCATCTGATGATGCCATCATTGGAAAAACATTGGACGGGATTGTAACAAGCTGGAACAAGGGCGCCGAACGGATGTTCGGATACGCAGATCATGAAATTATAGGCGAGTCAATTTTCAAGTTAATACCGGAAGATCGTCGCTATGAAGAGCCGATAATCATATCCCAATTGGAAAAGGGAGAACGCATTGATCATTACGAGACAACTCGCCTCAAAAAGAATGGTACTCCGATCGATGTATCACTGACCATTTCACCTATTCGCGATAAGGCTGGGGATATTATAGGCGTTTCCAAGATTGCACGCGACATTACCGAGCAAAAACGCGATGAGCAGCGCAAGAATGATTTTATCGGAATGGCAAGCCACGAACTGAAAACTCCATTGACTTCTCTGACTGCACTTATCCAGGTGTTGCAACAAAAAGTAAAGGAAAATGGGGATCATCTTATGATAAGTGTTCTCGCAAGGGCAAACTCGCAGACCAAAAAAATGGCCGCTTTAATCAACGGCTTCCTCAATGTGTCCCGGCTGGAATCCGGCAAATTACTGATCGAGCAACACACATTTGAACTGAATAGCCTGATCAGTGAAATTATCGATGAAATGCGTCTCAGTATTAGTACCCACACATTAGCATTTGAACCGGTTGGCGAAATCCATGTTGACGCGGACCGTGAAAAGATCGGCTCCGTTCTTTCTAACTTGCTTTCCAATGCGATTAAGTATTCACCTAAAGGCAAGGTCGTAGCCGTTCAATGTGCAGTAGGTCCGGAACTGGTAACAGTTAGCGTCCAAGATGAAGGAATTGGCATTAACCCACAAGATATGGAACGCCTGTTCGACCGTTATTACCGCGTTCAAAGCGAGCACACCCGGCATATATCCGGATTTGGCGTCGGCTTGTATCTAAGCGCAGAGATCATTCAACGCCATGGCGGCACCATTTGGGCTGAAAGTAAAAAAGATAAGGGTTCTACTTTTTACTTTACATTGCCATTGGCCTGATTTGAGTCCTATATCTTGAGTCGAAAGTCCTTTTCACTTTCAAATTGGCCCATCTTCAAATTTTCAAATCAAATCACCATCTCCGGTACATCCCCTTCAGCTATCAATTTACCTGCAGTCGCCGCTTTGATTTCTTCAACGCTTACACCGGGAGCACGTTCTAATAATTTAAAACCGCCTTCGGGAAGCACTTGCAATACGCCCATTTCGGTAACGATCTTTTTTACACAACTCACACCAGTAAGCGGAAGGGTGCATTTGGGTAATAATTTCGATTCACCAGCTTTGTTTACGTGCTGCATAGCAACGATAATATTTTCTGCCGATGCCACCAAATCCATTGCCCCTCCCATCCCTTTTACCATCTTTCCGGGTATTTTCCAACTGGCGATGTCTCCATTCTCGGATACCTCCATCGCTCCCAAAATGGTCAGGTTAACCTTTTTGGCCCTGATCATTCCAAAACTCATGGCCGAATCGAAGATAGCCGAGCCTGGCAAAATGGTGATGGTTTGTTTACCTGCATTAATTGTATCAGGGTCTTCCTCTCCCTCAAAAGGAAACGGGCCAATACCCAAAAGACCATTTTCTGATTGCAGCACTACGTCCATTCCTTTTGGAATATAATTAGCTACCAATGTAGGTATCCCTATGCCGAGGTTAACATAGTAACCGTCCTTTATTTCTCTTGCAATGCGTTTTGCGATACCTTCTTTATCAAGCATGATCTTTATTTTAAACTGTCATTGCGAGGAACGAAGCAATCCCCGGTTGGCAGGTTCGCTTTGTCAGTTCTACACCTTTCTGTTCGCTCTGTACAGCAAAGAGATTGTTTCGTTCTCGCAATGACGTGGAGTTTATTTTTTTCGTACCGTACGCTGTTCTATTCTCTTCTCGTAATTCTCTCCTTTAAATATCCTATGAACATAAATTCCCGGCGTATGAACATGATCCGGGTCTATTTCACCGGCGTCAACCAGTTCTTCCACTTCAGCAATCGTCACCTTACCTGCCATTGCCATTACCGGGTTAAAATTTCTTGCGGTCGACCGGTAAACCAGGTTCCCCATCGTATCACCCTTCCAGGCTTTTACAATAGCAAAATCAGCATCAAAAGCCATCTCCATCAGATAATCTTTCCCGTTAAGTTTTCGTATCTCTTTTCCTACGGCCACTTCAGTTCCAATACCGGCAGGCGTAAAAATGGCGGGCATACCGTAACCGGCAGCCATACAACGTGTGGCTAGAGTACCTTGAGGAATGAGCTCAACTTCTAACTCGCCGCTTAACAATTACCGTTCAAATTCAGCATTTTCACCTACATAAGATGAGATCATTTTTTTCACCAGTCGCTGCTTTAGCAATAAGCCTATGCCGAAATCATCCACTCCTGCATTGTTGGATATGCAGGTGAGGTTTTTTACTCCTTTTTTAACCAGGGCGGCAATACATTTTTCGGGTAACCCGCACAAACCAAAACCGCCTAACATGAGGGTCATGCCATCCTGGATATCCTGAATAGCTTCGTCAGCGCCGCTAACAACTTTTAACACGATTTTATGATTTAAAAGATTTATAATTGATGTTGCCTACGGGAGGCCACATTACAAATAACGCAATTTTTACACGAATTAATGACGTGATTTTGAGATTTAAGTGATTTATAGGATCGAAAAATTCCATCTTTTCAATCTTACAAATCCTAAAATCGGTTACCACTTGATATTCTGATCAATAAATGCAATGAGATCATCAGCCATAGCCTGCTGCTCTTTTTTGCTGGGGTGGCCAGGTGTATTTTTATAAGGGAAAATGTGTATGAATATCTTTTTGTCACCAATCTGTTCAACAGCCTTTTTGATATATCCCGGCCACGGCGCACCTTCTTTTACAGCGTCCATACTACCCAATGCGCAAATGATCTGCGCCTTGGGATATTTGTTCCTGATAGTTTTTACAAAGTCTTTATAAGCCTTGGTAAGCTGTTCGTCTGTGGGAGGCTTAGTGCCAAACCTTGCCTTGAACTGGTCGTTGTCGGGTAGCTTAACGATCCATGAATCATTTTGAAACAGGTTGATCACCACCAGGTCGGGCGTGTATTTTGAAAAATCCCATTTGCTTTCTGCATCGGTCGCATCCAGCCGATCGTACATTTCGGGCATAATCAAAGGCGCCCAACTCACCGTAATTCCAATACCGCTTCGTGAAGTACTATGTAACTCGGCATCAAAGTGACGGGCGGTAATGGAGGCATAACTTAAATAAGCATTCTCGTACGGAGCGGTTCCCCTGTCCTGCCCTGTTGTATCTTCATTAGCATAACCGCAGGTGATAGAATTTCCGAAAATCTCCATCTTGCGTTTTTGTTGTGCGGGAGGCAACAATATGCTGGCATTTTTATCAAGCTCGAACCCATAAAACCAGGTCTTACCCATGGCCCATTCGCTGCGCTTAAATAGTTCAATTGTGTGGCTGCCTTCTGAAAGCCCTGTAGCGAGTGTGTATTGTTTTTGAATACTATCCGGTTGAAGAACGGAGATTACCTTGCCATCTAATATCACATTCCAATAATCATAGCCATGTTCATCTCTAAGGGTTGTTTTTATAAAAGTCCCTTTAAAATTCATCTTGATAGAAGATGCCGACCATGAGAGTTCAGCTGCTTCATCGGTCATGGCTATGCGCCCCGAGTAACGGATGTGCGTATCATGACTTTTAACAACTATATTTTGTGCACAGGCAAGGGTGACTATCCATTGCAGCACAAACAAAAAGTACAGTTTTCTCATGTTCAGGTTGTATTCGGGTTATTTTAAATATACATAAGTTATGCCATCGCCGCCCCTGTCTGCATGTTCATCTTCCATTCGGTCTACCGCATCATATTTTTTCAGATAGTCGCGAATTAATCTACGCAGTATTCCATCGCCTTTACCATGTATGATCTTCAAATTATTAAAGCCCATCATTAACGCCCGGTCAAGCATCTTCTCTATATCATACAATGCTTCTTCGCTACGCTTGCCACGGACATCAATCTCGGGACTAAAACTGGCATAATCGTTTGTTTGGCTACCGAAGCTTCTTCGTATCTCTTTCGGAACTTCTTTTTTACTGATTCTCTGTACACGGTTCTTTTTCGCCACCGTCCGCAGATCGCCAATTGCAATGATCAAATTGTCTCTGGTGATCTCCATTATCTGCCCTGTTGTTTCTGAATCATTTAGCTTAACCCAATCACCCGGTTTCAATTCTTCAGATACCACAGCCTTAACGATTTCGGGCTTTATGGTGTTCTTCTGAGCCTCCCGGCTGAGATTTTCGCGCAACTGACGAGTCTTTTCCTTATCAGCCTTGCTGCTTTTGATATCGGCAATGGTATTTTCTACCAGCTTATTGGCATTCAGGATGATATTCTTTGCTTCCTGTTTGGCGTCACGAATGAGCGCTTTTTTATTTTCCTCAAGATAACTCTTCAGCTTTTCGTTTTCAGACAATAGCTCATTTACTCTGTTTTGCTGCCTTTCAAGCTTTACTTTGGTGTCGTATATTTCTTTTTTCTCGCGCTCCAGGTCGACCAATAGCGTATCTACTTTCTTCTGGCTTACTCCTATCTTATTTTTAGCCAAAGTCAATACTTGCTGCGGTAAACCAATTTTTTGCGCAATCTCAAAGGCATAAGAGCTGCCGGGCTTGCCTACTTCTAAGATGTAAAGCGGCCGCATCTCCACATTATCGAACAACATCGAAGCATTTTCAATACCGTCGGTATTACTTGCAAAAACTTTCAGATTCGAATAGTGGGTCGTAATCACTCCCCGCACCTTTTTATGATTTAGTGTTTCAAGCACAGCCTCAGCAATCGGGCCACCAAATTGCGGATCAGTGCCGGTACCAAACTCGTCTATCAGTACCAGGGTTTTCCCATTTGCCATTTCCACAAAATCCTTCATTTTGGATAGATGCGCGCTATAGGTACTCAGATCGCTTTCTATTGACTGATCATCACCGATATCGACAAATATCTGCTTGAATACACCTACTGTACTATTATCTGAAGCCGGGATTAGCAATCCGGCCTGTGCCATCATCTGCAGCAAGCCGACGGTCTTCATACAAACCGACTTCCCGCCTGCATTTGGGCCTGATACTACCACTATGCGCGTGCCTTCGTCGACATTGACATTAAGCGGTACAACCGATTTCTTCTCCGCTTTAAAACTAAGTAGCAGTAGCGGGTGCCTTGCGTTGATCAATTTTATTTTGGCTTCATTTACAACTTCCGGCATGGAGGCTTCAATATCTATAGCAAACAAAGCCTTAGCGCGTACAAAGTCCAGTTTGGTTAACAGGCTGTGATATGATAACAACAGTGGCACATACGGTCTTAATTCGTCTGTTAAGGCGGTCAGGATCTTTACTATTTCGCGGCGTCGCTCAAATTCCAGGTCACGGATGCGGTTATTGAGCGTGAATACTTCTTCCGGTTCAATATAAACTGTCTGGCCCGATGAAGATTCATCATGGATAAAGCCTTTGAGCTTTCGCTTATTCTCGGCCAATAACGGGATACACAAACGGCCATCCCTAATAGTTAATGAACCGTCCGCCGTCCACCCATTTGCAGCTGCGTTTTTAAATATCTGGTCAATTTTTTTTCGGGCTTCCTGCTCTGCTTTTGCAATAGATGAGGTAACCTCCGCCAACTCGCGTGAAGCATTTGGCTTGATCTTTCCTTTCTGATCGATCACCTGTTCGATCTTTTTTATGATCGACCGTTCTATCGGCAGATGTTCAAACAGAGCTTCAAGATTAGGATACTGTCCTTCCCGGTCATTAAAATAAGCAATCACCGCAAACACAGTGGCCAAGGACGCTTGTACCTGGAAAAACTCTTCCTCAGTTAAAAAAGTGCCTTCAATTTTCGCCTTGTTGGCAAGGGATTTTATATCAAAAAAATGATAAATAGGCAACGCTTCATCATTTTCCAGAATGTTCTTAAACTCATTGGCCTGGCTCAGAAACTTATGGATCTGTTCATAATTATTCATCACCTGTATCCTATCAACCATTTGCTGGCCCATAACACTCAGGCAATGTGTTTTAATGAGTTCCTTTATTTCACTAAAACCAAGCTTATCAATACTATTCGGCGGGAGCAGCATGTACGTTTTTAGGTGGCTTGATATTCGGATTAATATGTTTTCTGATAGGAGAGTTGGCCGGCTGAATTTTAATTGGCGGCTGCGATTGCTGAGGCTGGGCTTTTTTTTGCAGTTTATTCAGCGAATCCGTTCGCCTTTTATTGTCCTTGTTGATTTTATCAAGATTAAGTTTATTTAGCGAATCGCTTTTCTGTTTAATATTTATCGTGATCTGGTCATAAATAGCTTGCAATTTATCCGGATTTGAGGCATAATATTGGAAGCTTTTTTTAAACTGAAGGGAATCCGTATGATATTTTCTGAACACCATCTGGTATTTGTCTGTCCCATATTTGTACAGTGAATCAGGCAACTGCATTACACTGTAGATACTACCATCCACAATATGGATATCCGTAAGCAGGTTTGTCATCTTGTCCTGTGCAATTATCCCATCGGGTACTTTATTTCCACTGCAGGCGGCCAGAAAAATCAATACTGAGAAAAACAGCTTATTATATTTATTCATTCTGTAATTTAGCGGCATTATTAAGCAAAACTACGGATAAATGAGCATTGCGGATAACATCAAACGCTTAAAAAACGAAACTGATACGATAAAAGTACAATTGATCGCTGTATCTAAAACCAAACCTGAAGAGGAAATAATGGAAGCCTACGATGCCGGACAGCGCGCGTTTGGCGAAAATATGGTGCAGGAGTTGGTCGACAAGTATGAGCATTTGCCAAAGGATATTGAATGGCACCTCATCGGGCACTTACAAAGCAATAAAGTAAAATACATTGCGCCTTTTATCGGTATGATCCAATCTGTCGATAGTCTTAAATTGCTGCAGGAAATAGATAAGCATGCCCAAAAGCACAGCCGTGTGATCGATTGCCTCTTGCAAGTATATATCGCTGATGAAGAAACCAAATATGGACTTGGCTTTGACGA
>Ga0157374_10000457_pt1 | contig 37188 bp, 34 predicted proteins | sample M25metaG_FD_115308 | JGI IMG/M metagenome (GOLD analysis project Ga0157374, IMG submission 115308) | Miscanthus rhizosphere microbial communities from Kellogg Biological Station, Michigan, USA - M2-5 metaG | ecosystem: Host-associated > Plants > Roots > Rhizosphere > Soil | place: USA: Michigan...
CAAACTTACAAATGGCGAAAATAACTACGCCTTGGCTGCCTAATTTAGAATTAGAATAGCCTTTGTCCCGCCGGTGTTCCGTTTCATTGGACCGGCAACCGGGGCATCGAAAAATGAAACTGGCCTGCTTAGGGTGTGATAAGTAGGCGAGATAAAGCACCTAAGGAAGACGGTACAGGTAGGCGGCTGACCTTCCCCTTCCCGACAACTTAACAGCAGATAAGCATGTAGAAAGCTTACCTTATACCATGTTTGGACGAGGGTTCGAATCCCTCCGGCTCCACGATTACAAGTCTTAAACAGGCCAAAACGCTATAAATTGATCATTTATAGCGTTTTTTTTTATAATTCTCCCCTGAATAAAGCCTAAGAAACCCAGACTTCTGGAGACCTATTGAGAGACCTATCCAGGTTTTTTACATTAGGTCTCTGGAAATGCTTGAAGCTTCTGATTATTAGGCTGTTCGTCGCTTTAGCGTCTTGATATCAGTTGCAAGAAGGAATGATTTAATTAACCTTAAAAGCACTGAAAATGACCAATCATTTGCCCTTTTGTTCCAATTGAAAAAAACAAAAATGCTTTCCGATGGAAACGCACCTATTTACTTAAGTATTACAATTGACCGAGACCGGGTGGAGATTGCTACTAAGCGTCATATAATCCCGATAAATGGAACTCAGTAGCGCAAAAAGTTATGGGAAATAATGATGATGCGCGGTCAGTAAATAGCCATCTTAAGACCCTTGAACAGAAAGCATACGAGGCTTACAGGGAGCTTATAGATAATTGGCAGCTTCTTCGAAATCCTCGTGTTAAACGCCTTCAAAGCGACCTGTCATCTTTTTGATCTTGAGCCTGTACACAATAGGATCGATGCGCGTATCAATATCAAGCTCATTTGCCGCGATCCCATGTGACGGATGTTGCTGAGGGTTTGAAACTAATGGCATAAACCTGTGAGTTAAGAGCTGACGGACCTGCTGCTTTTCGTCCTCATCTGTTATTTCTTCAAATGCCCCCCAAGCAATAATACAACGCCACTGGAAGATACTATCGATCTCTTCCACTTCGAAACAGATGTTGGGGTTTTTGCGCATCATTTCTATTTTTTTCCCCGGACCGGAGTGAGTATAAATTATTCCGTCTTTATAGACGTAATTTATAGGCACAATGTAGGTTTCACCATCATAATGACAAGCGAGCCTGCCGGTCACCTGCTGCGTCAAAAGCGCCTCTATCTGTTTTTCATTGAGTTGCCCTAGCATATCTTTCTTTTTGCTTATCTGTTCGATTAACTATTACAAAAATATTTCTATGCCAAGACAGTCCCCATGACCGTAATCATCGGCTAAAGTGATGCATATCACTTCGTGTAAATTCTCTCCTGGCTCATCATTGTTCCGAAGGAAAAATTAGCATAGGCGTCTTATCCTCCTTAAGCAATTGCTTGGTATCGCTGTGACAAATAAGACAGCTCAAAAACGAATGATGATGATGAAGCATAGCAAGCAAACCCGCATGGTCGGTTTTCATTAGCCGTGTCAGCCTTGTCTCTAGGTCTTTCCCATTCACCACCTGATACGAAATATTGCTGGCATGTATTTTTTTCAGACGGTCTTCAAACGCACTCTTATCTTTTCCATTGGCCTCTGTTTTGCCGTTCTCAGTCACATGCACTATCTTTAACTCAAGACCAAATGCTTTGGCTATTTTTAGTGTATAGCCGATTGCATTGATGTCACCCTCGTTATAATCGGTGGCATAAATAATTTCTGTTATTTTTTTTAGGTTAGTTCCCTGTGTCATTACCAATACCGGAACCTTTACGTTACGTATTACTTCGTTGACATGGTTAGTCGCAAGGAGCTCATCCTGATGAGCGCCCATTAAAATCAGATCGATGTTATTTTTTTTCATTACATCGCCTATTCCCAGGCCCAACCCGACAATTTCTACCCTGGTGCGGATCTCCGGCCGCCGGTCGCCCGGCTCAATCGTCATAAGGCTGAATTCTTCAAGCTGTAACTTTAGCTGGTAGATCCGTTCCTGATTCTCTTCCTCTATTTCCTCAAACCATTGCGGGTACCATTGGCCGCCTACATAATTTTCTGCAGTAGGATAGAACACATAAGTAGTCATCAATATAAGATCCATATGCATTTTTTGACTTAGGACGAGTGCTGTCTGGGCTGCCGCCTTGGTATTTTCCGTAAAGTCGGTCAGCAGTAATATATTTTTCATGATCGGAATAATGAGTATTTGTGAAGTAAACAACTCTTTGCTTTACTGTAATTTAGATCAAATTTGCTGATGTCCGGCTTCAAAACAAATGACCGCAGTCATTAAATAAAATGATGCTTGCTTTTCGGACAGTTACTATCCGCCAAAAATCTTTACTGACAAACATCAGCATTTGTGATGTTCAATGTCATTTATATAGCCCTGCAGTATTCTGATATTTAGCCTGTTAGCGTTCTTGTTTGTTGGGAAAACAAATGTGGACCTTTTAAATTAAGCTCTTAAGAGTTTATGGTTATCGTTCACATTTGCATTGGCAATTTGAATGACAGAAACAATTCAAAATGAGAGAACTTATATGACCATATAGGAAGTAATTAGTGAAAATGATCAGAAGAAGCACCAATTTTTACATTATAAACAGCTTAACAATTTACAGGCTTTGCGCTGCTCCGTTTCTTATTGTTTTGGCGGTTTTTGACCAATTTGATTTATTTAAATGGCTGCTGCTTGTCAGTTTTTTAACTGATGCTGTTGACGGTTTTTTTGCAAGGAAATATAAAATATCGAGCGCTTTCGGTGCACGCATCGATTCGCTGGCTGACGATTGTACCATTCTGGCGGCGATAACTGGTATGTGTATCTTGCGTTCGTCATTCTTTTTATCCGAGATTATACCGGTAGCAATATTACTGATATTGTATCTGGTTCAAAATGTACTTGCTCTTCTCAAATACAAAAGGCCGACAAGTTTTCACACTTATACAGCAAAGGTAGCAGCGGTTTCACAGGCAGCTTTTCTTATTACTTTCTTTTTTATACCCTATCCGGTTTATTGGTTATTCCATCTTATGGTTGTTTTAACAAGTATCGATTTGCTGGAGGAGGTTATACTTGTGATAGTTTTGCCTGATTATAAGACGAACCTAAAGGGGCTATATTGGGTATTAGCGAAAAGAAACAGCAAAAGAGCTTAGTTTGGATAAACGGGCTGAGGGAACGTTGGTACGAAGCCGGCCGGTACCCTTGTTCACATCGTGCTTAAATTCAATAATACCCTTCATAAGGTCCCCAAACTGGCCAGAATTCGAACCGCATGGCGAAGCAACTGAACTTTTTAAGCAGCCAAAAGTAGCCTAATTTAGGGGTTCGATTTCCCTTGGGGCTAGTAGGGAACAAACGTTTTTGGACTTAAAGTGGCGTTAAATATAAACTGTGCTTTTCAGAGTTTTTGTAACTATTCCGTTTGCCAAAATTTAAAAGACCAGTTCAACTCCACTTTTTAGCCCCTCATCATATTTCTCTTTATTAAACTTGTAGAGATATGGTGGCCGGTGGCCGCTAATTTGTCTTTTCTCATTTAGTTTAGTAATGATGCCCGTGGCTAGCAGTTTTTTTGTGAAATTACGATCGTCAAGAGGCTTAGATAGGATGGTTTCATAAAGACTATGTATTTCCGGCAAGGTAAATTTTTCTTCCAGTAGCTCATAACCTATCGGAAAATGCGCAATGTGAAGCCTTAGGGCTTTTAAAGCTTCTTTGATGATCAACTCATGGTCGAACATCATCGGAGGCAATTCGTTCACAGGCCACCACTGGCAATCTGCTTCGAACTCAGCTTTCTCAATTCTTACTTTGGAGAACTCGGTGAGTGTGTAAAATGCGACGGAAACGAAATAATCAAATATCCAGGAATCTTCACTTATTTCATAGCCGGTCACCTCAGCAATATGTTTTGCTGTAAAACCACAATCGAGTACGCGTTGGGGATTGCCGAATGATCGAAACTGTTGGAAGAACAACCCGGTCAGGCCAGTTCGCGTGAAAGCGACCCTGGCTGCCGCTTCTTCGATTGATTCTGTTTTTTTTATATAACCACCGGTTACCGTCCATTTATCCACTGTAAAAGGTTGTTGCAATAAAACTTTCAATTCCTTTTCGTGATAACCAAAAATCACGTTGTCCACAGCAACATTTAGAAGGAATTTTCCCGAGTCATTCAAGATGTCATCAACCGCCATTGTTTTCTATAATTCCAATTTATACAGCAAAATAAGTTCGATGCAAATATACGATTTTTATCTTTTCGTAAAAAATACGGATTGAAATTTGGAATTGGCTTTTCTTTTTCTATACCTTTACGTAAAAAATACGAAAAGGTGTTATGAGAACTCTCCCCCGAATAATGTTATTAACCTGTTTACTTGCGGTGACATGCTATGCAATTTGTCAGGCTCAAGACTCGAGGGCTATATCATTCGATAAAAGCTGGCGTTTCCGCAAAGACACGTTAACCGGTGCAGAACAACCTCAATATTCAGATAGAGATTGGAAAACGCTTAACCTACCGCACGACTGGAGTATTGAAGATCTCCCAAACCAGAAGGAAGGAGAAGTTCAGGGACCTTTTACTAAATCATCTGCCGGGAAAGCTGCAACAGGATTTACAGAAGGGGGTATCGGCTGGTATCGTAAAACGTTTACGCTTAATAAGGCCTTAATAGGAAAGAAAACTTATATACTATTTGACGGTGTTTACATGGATGCCGATGTGTGGATAAACGGTCACCACCTGGGTAATCACCCCTACGGTTATACTTCATTCTCTTATGACCTGACTACCTTTCTGAACCCGATCGGTAAACCGAATGTGATAGCCGTGCGTGCAAAAAATATTGGCAAGAACAGCCGCTGGTATTCGGGCTCCGGTATTTACCGCCATGTGTGGCTGCTGCCTGTTAACCCTCTTCATACGAAATTGTGGGGTAATTATATCACCACAGCTGATGCCTCAAAAGAAAAGGCGACGGTAAGCGTCCGAACTTCTGTAGATAACAGATCATTACAGCAAAAGACAGTAATTGTAAATCTTGATCTTCTTAATCCTTCAGGCCAGGTTGTGGCTTCACAAAAACAATCCCTCAGTATCCCGGCTGATAGCAGTGCTGAACTAACGCAAAAGCTTAACATTATCAACCCGCAATTGTGGGGGTTGGATAATCCGGTATTATATAAGGCCAGGGTAAGGCTGACCTTAGGCAGCAAGACAATCGACCAAACGATAACGCCATTCGGAATTCGCAGCTTGATATTTGACGGTCAAAAAGGCCTTCAGCTCAATGGGAAGGTTGTAAAATTAAAAGGCGGATGCATTCATCACGATCTCGGCCCGTTAGGGTCTGCAAGTATCGACCGGGCTGAAGAGCGGAAAGTGGAACTGATCAAAAAGGCCGGGTATAATGCTTTACGCCTGAGTCACAATCCTCCTTCGCCGGGTTTGCTTAATACCTGTGATCGCCTGGGAATGTTGGTTCTCGACGAGGCATTTGATATGTGGGAACTACCTAAAAATCCCCAGGACTATCATCTCTATTTTAAAGATTGGTGGCAAACAGATTTAGTGTCTATGGTTTTGCGGGACAGGAACCATCCATCTGTGATCATGTGGAGCATAGGTAATGAAATTTACGAAGCGCCTGATACATCGGGCTACCGGATTACTAAAAGGCTGTCGGACGAAGTAAGGTTACTCGACCCAACCCGACCCGTAACAGATGCCATTGTTTTCCTGCCACCCTATACCAAAAAACCATGGAAGGATTACGAACCCCACGTGGCAAACCTTGATGTCGACGGCTACAATTATTTCCTCGATAAGTCTATTTACTTTCAACGGGACAGTGCGACCCTTCATCGTTTCGAAACGGAGCGGGCTAAACACCCGGAAAAGCTGTACATGGCAACAGAATATTTCCCAAATGGCGCTTTGGAGAATTGGGACGAAACGGAAAAATACCCATGGTTCCTGGGCGGCTTTTCCTGGACAGCTCTGGATTATATCGGCGAGGCGGGCATTGGAAGATCAGTTTTGGCACCAGAATCGCAGAAAGTGCCGGAAGGAATGATAGGCATGGGGCTGTTCTACCGGAATAACTGGCCGGTATTTAATGCCTATTGCGGTGATCTCGACCTAATCGGTAACCCGAAAGCGGCTTTGTACTATAAGAGCGTAGTTTGGAGAAACAGCCAGATTGAAATGCTTGTGCATCGCCCTATTCCAGAAGGCCAAAAGGAAGTGATAGCGACCTGGGGTATGCCCGACGAACTAAAATCATGGACGTGGCCAGGACAGGAGGGAAAGAAAATTCAGATCGATGTCTACACCCGCAGCAAAACTGTAAAGCTTGAATTAAACGGAAAAATCATTGCAGAACAGATTGTTCCTGAAGGATCGATCACCGCGACTTTCCAAATCGAATATCAACCGGGTACACTGGTAGCAAAATCGTTCGACGACGGTAAAGAAACAGGTTCAAGTACTTTATCAACTTCGGGCAAGCCGGTTGGTATCCGCCTGGTTGCAGATCGCAAAAATATCAATGCCGATCCGAATGACCTTTCTTTCATCAGTGTAGAAGTTGTCGACAGTAAAGGGAATGTCGTGCCTTCGGCTGACGGCCTGGAAATCAATTTTAAATTGACCGGCAATGCCACTATTGCCGCTGTCGGGAACGGTAATCCGTCGAATATGTCCAGCTTTCAGCAGCACCATAAGCAAGTTTACCAGGGTAAAGCGCTCGTAATTGTAAGGCCTACAGGCAGGAAGGGAGCTGCAATTTTAACGGCGTCGGCGAAAGGATTGCGGGGCGGTTCGGAAGAAATTCAAATCAAATAACGCAATAAAGAAATAATTAAACACAATGACACTTTCAAAAAAAATATCATCGGGCTTTCTGTTGCTTGTAAGCATCACAGGAACTTCGTTTTCAGCTCGAAGCCAGCAGACAAAAGGTTTGCCTCAATTAGGGAAAGCGCCTGTAAAGGAAGTTATCGCCGCCATGACCCTGGAGGAAAAAGCTTCGCTGGTCGTTGGCGGCGGAATCAATATTCCTCCGGCAATGAGGAAAAACAAAATGTTTGCACAAATGGTTGCCCAGCCGGGTACCTTGTCAGCGAACACCGTTAATCCCGTACCAGCTACTGCCGGAAACACGATTGCGATACCAAGGCTGGGCATACCCTGTATCGTGGTGAATGATGGCCCGGCAGGGTTACGCATGATAGGAGGTTTTGGAGGGCAGAAGTATGAATGCACGGCGTTCCCCATAGGTACGCTATTAGCATCAAGTTGGGATAAAGATCTGATCTTGAAAACCGGGCAAGCCTATGCCAATGATGTATTGGAATATGGGGTCGATATATTGCTCGCACCCGGTATGAACATACAGCGAAATCCGTTATGCGGCAGGAATTTTGAATACTATTCTGAAGACCCTTTATTATCAGGCACGATTGCTGCCGCAATGGTAAACGGTATTCAGTCGCAGGGTGTAGGCGTGTCAATAAAACATTTTGCTGCAAATAACCAGGAAACTGACCGGCAAACCGTAAATACGATTGTAAGCCAACGGGCTCTTCGCGAGATATATCTCGAAGGTTTTAGGGTCGCATCCAGGGAATCACACCCATGGACCGTCATGTCCTCCTACAATTTACTAAACGGAAAATACACATCCGAAAACTACGATCTGCTAACTACAGTATTAAGAAAAGAGTGGGGCTACAACGGGCTTGTGATGAGTGATTGGGGTGCCGGAAAAGACGCGGTTGCACAGATGAAAGCAGGTAACGATCTGCTAATGCCCGGCCCTAACCAGGTTAACACAATCATACAAGCTGTCAAAGATGGCAAACTGGATGAGAGGGTGCTGGACAGGAATGTAGAAGATATACTTAACCTGGTTGTTAAGACTCCGCGTTTCAAAAACTATAAGTACTCAAATAAGCCTAATACCATAGCGAATGCGGCAATGTCACTTAAGGCAGCTACCGAAGGAATGATATTATTGAAAAACTCCGATAATGCCCTTCCATTTACGGAAAAAATAAAAAGCGTTGCCCTGTTTGGAAATACTTCGTACAAGGCGTATATAGGCGGTTCGGGTAGCGGCTATGTGGCCGTAGCCTATTCGGTAAATTTAATTGATGGATTGAAAAATGCTGGTTATGTTACCGATGAATCCTTGAAAGAAAAGTATACAACCTACATGAAGGATAATGCCCCTAAAGGCGGCGACATGATCGCCAACATAATGGGGGGCAAGAAACGTGCGCCTGAGATGCCTGTCGCGGACTCACTTGCTGAAAAAATGTCTGAAAAATATGATATAGCAGTTTTTACAATTGGGAGGAACTCCGGCGAGGGCGAAGACAGAAAAGTTGATAATGATCTTAATCTTTCATCCACCGAAACAGCTTCTATTAGCACTATTTGTAAGGCCTTTCATGCCAAAGGGAAAAAGGTTGTTGTAGTACTTAATATCGGCGGGGTTATCGAAACAGCAAGCTGGAGAAACAACTCTGACGCTATCCTGCTCGCCTGGCAACCAGGCCTGGAAGCCGGTAACGCTATAACAGATTTACTCAGTGGCAAAGTAAATCCCTCCGGAAAACTGGCGCAAACTTTCCCGGTTTCTTATAATGATGTTCCCTCTGTGAAGAATTTTCCAGGTATGGAAGTAAAAGAAGACTCCACAATCAAGCGAAAAGTAGTTTATGAGGAGGGTATTTACGTAGGCTACCGCTATTATAACACCTTTAAGGTAAAACCTGCTTATGAGTTTGGCTTTGGTTTATCCTTTACCAATTTTACTTACAGCAACCTCAAGTTGAGTTCAACTTCCTTCACCGGCAAGATCGCCGTAAGTGTTGACGTAAAAAATACAGGAAAAGTTTCCGGAAAAGAAGTTGTGCAGCTTTACCTAAAAGCACCTAAAGGAGATTTGGATAAACCTGCGGAGGAATTGCGGGGCTTTGCTAAATCACGATTATTAAAACCAAGGGAATCGCAGACGCTGACTTTTACTATTAATGCTAAAGACCTTGCTTCTTTCAATACACACCAATCAGCGTGGGTCGCGGATCCAGGACAATATGAAGTGAAGATTGGCGCTTCCAGCGAGGATATTAGACAAACGAAGTCGTTCACATTGAATAAAAGAACGATCGTTGAAAAAGTTACCAGGGTGTTGGCACCTCCAATGGGCGTTGCCGAGCTGAAAAGCGAAAATCAAGAATAACGAAAATGAAAGCTGAGAACAAAACAATAATGGTTACCGGAGGCGGCAGCGGTATGGGCCGCGAACTCGTATTGAACCTGCTAGCCAAGGGAGCAAAAGTAGCAGCGATAGACATTAATGAAAATTCTTTGCAGGAAACCGTGGTGTTGGCAGGTGACAGGACCGGAAATTTATGCTTGTTTGTGACCGATATTACCGACAAAGCGGCGGTGGAAGGCTTATTAGAGAAAGTAATCAGCAAGTTCGGTGCGGTGGACGGCATTATCAACAATGCCGGTATCATTCAGCCGTTTATAAAAGTGAATGACCTGAGTTATGAGGTGATTGAAAGGGTTATGAATATCAACTTCTACGGTACACTTTATTTAATTAAGACTTTTCTGCCACACCTGCTTACCAGGCCCGAAGCGCATATCGTTGACATATCCAGTATGGGCGGATTTTTACCGGCGCCAGGCCAAACCATATACGGCGCGTCGAAGGCAGCAGTAAAGTTGCTGACTGAAGGACTTCATTCTGAATTATCCGGCACGAATGTGAGAGTGACAGTAGTTTTTCCCGGCGGCGTCCGCACTAATATCATGTCCAACTCCGGCCTTGCCAACCGGATTTCTTCTTCAACAGAAGGCGCTCAAAAGATATTATCTGCCGACAAGGCCGCAGCGCTTATTATTGACGGGATGGAGCAAAACCGTTACCGGATATTGGTGGGTAAAGATGCGACAATGATGGATATTCTTTATCGCTTAAACCCCGCCTACGCTGCAGGACTGATTGCGAAGAAAATGGGTGCATTACTTTCGCCGAAATAAGGTCATTGGCACTACTACCGATAGATGAAAAGTGTGAATGACTGGATTGGACCCATAATTAACTGGATATAAAATTGTAAGTTTATGTATCAATTGTGGACGATTCGATAAAGATTGCAAATGGTTAAAACGATAAAAGAAACCGCTCATAAAACAAATGTCACTATCACCTGCAAGAATTGCGGGCACCAGGTATGGGGCAATTTCTGTAGCAATTGCGGTCAGCGGGCAAACACCCACAAACTGAACATGCATTTTATTTTGCATGATCTGCAACATGGACTGATTCATTTTGATAAAGGGGGTTTGTACACCACTAAGCTGCTTCTGACAAGACCTGGTCACACTATCCGCGAGTTTTTGGAGGGAAAAAGAGTTAGGCATTTTCAGCCACTATCCTTTGTTATTGTGCTTGCCACTTTTTATGGATTACTCTATCATTACCTGATCTTTAGCCACATCGATGTGACACTAATTGATCCCCAGGACGATATAACCGGGGCATCTGGGAAAATCATTACCTGGATGACTGAGCATTTTGCTTTTGACGGTCTGGTCCTGATCATAACCAGCACCTTGGTTTCCTATGTCATTTTTAAAAAACGGAAATATAATCTTGCAGAACACCTCGTTTTGAATACATACTTAATGGGATTGTTTTTAATTGTTAGCATACTCGTTTTCCCCATTGTTTATATTTTCGGTAACGCATTAACGCTCCAATATGGCATAGTTCAACAAGGTTTTTTACTCGTTTTAATGTGCTGGTGTTATGCCCAGTTTTTTGACAAAACTTCCAAGGGTAAGGTAATAGGCCTCACTGTTATTGCCTTTTTGGTCATTTCGCTCGTAAACATAGCTATTGGATATTTTGCTGGTTGGATAGTAAGGCAATTTTAGGGGCAGAAATAAAAAGTAGCGATAAATGGTTAATAAAAATGATTTTTAATTATTTATTAGTCAGTAGGTTAAAATGTGACAGATGTCATGCTTTTATTCTTGCTTGGAAAGTAAGCTTAAATGATTAGGCGCTGCGATAATTCAATTACTTTCTGGAGCAACCAGCCTTATAGAATATTAACTAATCATCGATGCGCAATAAATAACGGTGTTTTTAATTGGAGCATTAGCCTGTCAGCCATACTGGCTTTAAACAAACGCGAAACTATACTTCTTTGATAAGCCCCCAGGACCAGCACTTCATTCTGCTTTCGATTTTTTAAATATTCGACGATGAGCGCTTCAGGGCTTCCCTGCATGACCTTATAATCAGCTTCAGGAAAATGACGCTTCATAAATTCTTTCATCAAATGGTTATCCGGTAAATGCCGGTTCAGGTCATCCTCTCGTACCGAAACTACCTCGGTAGGTAATGTTTTTAAATCCGGTAGAAGATAACTGAACATTTTTATGGCGAATACCGATGAAGGACTTCCGTCATACAATAGAATTGTTTTTTCGATGGGTTTAAAATTGGATGGCACGATCAATACCGGGCATTCAGCATCCGCAAGAATATATCGTATAAAATTGGCCGGCGGTTCTTCTTTTTGCTTGTTAAAAGATTCGTTCTTATCAACAACGATCAAATCCGCATAAATACTTTCATGCATTAATTCTTGGATAGCAAGGCTGTAGTCATGATGAATAGCGTAGTTTAAACCGGCCTCCTGGCATGCTTTTTCAAAAAGTTCAGCTGAACGACGCCTTGTTAGCTGATCCTTTTCATCTCCTTCCAGCTTGTTTTTTAACAGCTGCCGGTAATTAGCCTTTGTCAAATGATAGCTGTGATAAGTAAAATCGTCCAAAAATATACCGACCAGGTGTGCGCCTGAAGCTTTGGCAAGCTGGATGGCATAATGCGCCGTACTTGGCGAATATTTTAGACCGTCGAATGCTGCGATAATTTTTTTCATAATCGAAATAATAATCTGTTAATATTTTCAGTCGTTCTTGGTTTGACTGGGAGTGCTCTGAATTCCGGTAGTATCCGTTCTGATTTCAGAATGGCGAATTACTCCCCCAGACGTCCCGGTCTGTTTTGAGAAAAACAAAACAACCACACCAAACCCGATAACAACCCAGGAGAGTAAACGCGAATAAGATTTCTGTTTCCAGCTGGCCCAGAGGGCTACGACGGACAGTCCTCCAAGCAGATACAGAATTATTGAAAAAGTTTCAGCGGCTTCTTCGTGAGCATGGAGGAGCCGTTCGCTAACGCCCGGCAGATGCTCAATGGCCTGCTCGGCTCCGTCTCCGGTGGCTGAAGCAACAATAGCCGACAATGCAGCAACTATGAAAATGAAATATGAGGTTCGTTTTATTACTTCTGAGCGAAATATAAATCCTCCTATCATTACCATAATTCCAACTATTGGAATTATGATCGGCAAATGATTTACTATCAAATGGTTATGTGCTGAGTTCATATGGTGATGATCTAATAAAATGTTAATTTTCCATCGCTTCATGATAGATGCCAAGGAACAATAAGGCCTTGGTCAACATTTCTTCGGGCGTTTGGCAATCTGAGCGTACAATAAGATGGTAGCTGCACAATGGCTCAAATTGTGCTCTTATATTTAAATAGACATCATAATCAGCATCATTTTCTTTCCTTTTTGCACTGATTCGGCCGCGGATCACTTCTTCATCCGCTTTCACCTCGATAAAATGCGGGATCAAATGCAATTCCCGTGCTTTGCTTACCACTTTTTGGCGCAGCTTTTCCTTACAGTATGTTCCGTCAAGGATAACTGAATCTCCATTCTTTATGTTAATAACCGCCATTTTAAGCATTTCGGCGTAGACATTTTCCTTGGCTTTTTCAGCATAATTTCCCCGAAGCAAAACGTCATCCCTGACCATATCGCTATTGATAACTCGTGCGTCAGTGGCGCAAGACAGTTCCTGTGCAAACGTGGATTTGCCGCTTCCTGGCAATCCGAAAACCACAACAAGTTGAGGGTCACGTTTGGTTGTTTCTTTTTGCTCTTCCATCTTAATTCTTGTTACCCGTTATTATAATTATTTGTGAATCGACCATCAGGCAAACTTGCCCTTCAGAGTTTAGTTAGTTTCAGACCGATGAGCTACGTTAATGATCGAATCGCTTAAAATAGTCTTTCCTCCAGCCGAAATAAAAACACTCATGGCCTCATTAAAGGCTTCGCGGCTGAAGGACCGTGTTGCATCTTCGATGATAAATGTCTTAAAGCCTTCACGTAAACTATCCATTGCAGTGTAATAAACACAATAATCACCTGCAAGCCCGGCGACATAGACTTCTTTGATACCTTTATTTTTCAGGTACCCCGCCATGCCTGTAGCAGTAAGATGATCATTGTCGTAAAAACCGCTATAGCTTTCAATATCTGAAGCTATACCTTGTCTTATGATCGCCTCAACGAGGTTTTGATTGAGTAATGGGGTTAATTCAGCGCCAGGCGTATCTTGTACGCAATGATCAGGCCATAGCGTTTGGGGCTCGCCATGCAGATAAATTTCATCAAATTTTTCTTTCCCCGGATGATTGGATGCAAAGCTTGAATGATTTGCAGGATGCCAATCCTGGGTAGCTATAATGGTATCGAAATATTGCTGAAGCTTATTAAGCACTGGGATAATCGCATCACCATCTCTTACCGGTAACGCTCCACCTGGTAAAAAATCATTCTGTATGCCGACGATTATAAGTGCTCTCATGTTAAAAGGTGACTATTTCCAATGCGTGTTAATACTGCGCGGCATTTTTGTTATATGCCGAGCTGTAGCTATTGAATTAGACATCCAGATAAAGTCCAGATGCCTGGGATCGGATATCTATAGCTAATTTTTCAAATAGCTTTTTAATAGACCAACTAAGGTTCGCCAATCTCATTATTTGCTATACCCAAAGTACCTCAGATTCAGGCATTTTTCCTATGATCTTCGTCACTAACTGCACTGATTGTCGTCAGCTTATTGACGAAGTGCCAGGATATTGTGTCATAAAGAGAAGGATACGAAGATCAAATTGATGATTTCAATCACAGTTTTAGCTGACAGAAGTCATTGGCTGACAATCAGGTTTTATCTAAATTTAAATTACTTAAAAGCTCTTGTTATGCGGAAAATCTTATTCCTCAGTGATGGCTCCGACGCGGCTGAAAACGCAGCCGGGTTAGCCACGCATATGGCAAATCTGAGATTACAGTCCAGAGTTTTTGACGTTGACAAATTGGTTTAAAGAAATAGCTTAACGATCAAAGATGACCGCCAGGTTCCTATATATAGCGCTGATTGTTCTGCTCAATTTGTCAATAGTTCACGGGCAGGTGAGTATAACCGATACGTCCGAGCTGCCGAAGTACAGTTATTTAATTTATGGCTATAGTTCTTCCGGAAACGCTGTGCAGGCAACAGGCTTCTTTGTCAGCAAAAAAGAACGTACATATCTGGTTACCGCATGCCATGTTATTAATGGCTGGCTTTTTGAATCATTCAATGATAAGGGAAGCTATCCTGATACCCTGTATGTTAAAATAGGCCTAAAAAATAGCGGGCTGGATACTGTATTGACAATAGACATTAGTAAGCTTAAGTATACAAAGGCCGACCGTTTTAGTCACGATATCTATTTTATACCGATAAATATACCTTCAAACTGCGTAGTTAACAGCCTGGAATCACTCATATCAAATTTTAGCCCCATTGATAAAATCCCTCAAATGATATTTGCCTACGGGTTTATTGCTGATGATCAAAATCTTTCGTCGCGACAGTTTAAAGAATTGGCCCCAAAGGCGGGAAAAGCACGTTTACCTGATTGGAACGCCTACGCATGTTCACCACTGGTCTACGAAATTGCTTATTCCGGTAATGACCTCGGGGCAGGGTATTCAGGTGCTCCGGTATATTTTATTACCTCGAGTTTTGGCCGTAATCGTAGCTCGGTCAGATTGCACTTTGGTGGCCTTTTGTTTGGCGGAAACACCGCTAAACATCGTGCGATGGTAGTCCGGCCCGAATTAGTAAAAGTGTTGTATGATGAGCTTTGAAACATTAGTCGGGTGAGCCTAAAGGTTATCATCGCAGCTTCAACGTGCTGCATGTTTATTTAACGCCTTTTATTCCATTTAACTACCTCGTACCAAATAACCGAGGCAAATCCAATGCCGGTGCTGATTAATAGCTGATATGGGCTTAATTGCCCAAGGCTGAAAAATATCGCCAAACTTCTTATGAGGAATAGCGCAGCTGTAATTGCGATTGTCATAAAAATGACAGTCGGAACCATTTTGTTGCGGCTTTTCAGAGTGGCAATTATTGAGTAGTGAAATGAGCGATTAACAAGTGTGAGAAAGATGTTGGCTGTGATGAGCGTCAAAAAAACCATCGATCGGGTGACTGTTTCGTTGTAGCCTCCGGCAACCGAAAATTGGTAAACCAATAATGTGCCGATTGTGATAACAAGTCCTTGAATGACGCTGGTGCCAAGCTCTTTCCAATTAAAAAAAGTTGAGGTATGTGGGCGTGGGGACCGTAACATCGCATTTTTTTCCATTGGCTCGTTTTCATAAACAATGGAGCACGTAGGCCCCATGATCAGTTCAAGGAAAATAACGTGTACCGGACTGAATATATTGGGGTAGACCCAACCTAATACCAATGGCATAAAAACGGTCAGAATGATAGGAATATGTATGGAGATGATATATTGAATGGCCTTTTTAAGATTAGCATAAATTTTTCTGCCTATGGCGATAGCATCAACCATCTTTGAAAGATCGTCATCCAGTAGTATAAGTGATGCGGCAGCTCTGGCTATTTCGGTTCCCTTTTTGCCCATAGCAATCCCTATATGAGCAGCTTTTAAGGCCGGAGCATCGTTAATTCCGTCTCCTGTCATTGCCACAACCTGGTTTTTTAGCTTAAGCACATTGATCACAGCTAATTTTGCTTCGGGAAACATTCTTGCGAATAATTTATCAGACATGATTTTTAGGTTCTTTTCTTTGTCTGGCAAGTTCATTAATGCCTCCCCGGTAATGGCTTCGTTATAACCCGCGAAGTTTATCTCTTTAGCAATGGCCATTGCCGTAAGTGCGTTATCACCTGTAATGATCCTTACATCAATACCCGCATTGTAAAACGCACTAAGCACCGATTTTATGTTCTTTTTTGGTGGATCATAAAACGCAACGAGTCCTTTAAAAATAAAAGGAAGATCCTGCTGCGAGAGCGGGAAATTATAGCCATGGAATGATGATTGTGCAACCCCTAACACCCGGTAGCCCGCTGCCGTAATTTCTTTAACAATCTTGTTTATCTCGCCTTTCTCGTCCTTATTTAGGCTGCATAATTCAATGATTGCTTCCGGGGCTCCTTTTGATGCTATGATGCGAACCGAGTCCTTATTTTCAAATATATGGGTCATCATTGGAAGCTTTCCTCCGAGCGGATATTCATGAACCATACGGTAATCGTTCCGTTCATCATATGAATGTATCGATTGATAAGCTTTGTGTAGCGCAATCTCCATAGGGTCAAAAGGTATAGGTTCGCTGGCCCACATTGCGGTCCTTATCAGCTCTTTTTCGTCGACGTTAAGTTCATTAGATAATTCCGCAATCCTACTTGGGGGCCATGCCCATAGCCTGGCAAGGTTCATCTCATTTTCAGTGATAGTCCCGGTTTTGTCTACACATATCACCGTCGCGCTTCCCAGCGACTCTACCGTTTTCATTTGTTTAACGATCACGCCTATCTTCATCAGCCGAAAGGTTCCCAGCGCCATGAAAGTCGTAAATGCCACCGGTATTTCTTCGGGTAAAATGCTCATGGCCAGGGTAAGCGATTTGAGCAAACTATCGGCAAACTGATGGGAACGTAAAAAGTTGAGTATCCACACGGCAATAAATACCAAGGTACCTGCAATGATCATCAGCCTTACAAAGTGACTTATCTGCAGCTCCAGCGGAGATTTTTCATCATTAACTTTTTCGAGGCTTTTACCGATCTTTCCCCAGCGGGTCTCGTTGCCTATTGCAGTCACTTCGGCAATAGCCAAACCACTGGTTACAACGGTCCCACGATAAATTTCGTTAGCTAAACCATTCTGCCCCCTATAAACAGGCAGAGACTCTCCCGTAAGTGCCGACTCATTTACCGAAAAATCATTCGAGTGAATAATATTACCGTCAGCAGGTATCATAACTCCTTCTTCGGCAATAATGCAGTCGCCGATTACCAACTCTTCAACATTCAGCATGCTGGTTGTTTTATCGCGAATTACCTTGCAAAGTGGTTGATTGAACTGCTCAAGTTTCTTTAATGCGTTCCTGCTTTTTTTGTCTTGGTATAGGGATATGGCGGAGATTAAAATAATCGAAGCGATCATAAATATTGCATCGCCTGTAGCTCCGTTTGCAAAGTAAATGATGGAGGCGATCAGCAATAATAGCACCATCGGCTCACCCGCTAAACCCTTTACAGCTTTCCAAAGAGCATTTTCCTGGCGATAAACGAGGACATTGCTGCCGTATTGATCACGTGATTTTAAGACCTGTTCTGCCGTTAATCCGGTAACGCCGAAATTATTCGCGGAAGGCAAATCTTTTACAGATGATAATATCATTTCCGTGGGGGCTTATTTGATCTGTTTAGAAAATCAAAAGTCGGTGGAATAATCTAAAAGATTGTGACCCAGATCACAAGTGAGTTTGATCGTTATCATGTATAATCCTGCTTAAACGATCGAATTTTGTTGGGGAAGCAGAAATCAAATAACAGTCGTCTAAACATGATGGACAAATCCGAAATAATATTTCTTGAAGGGCCGCATTCGCGATGGAAGGAACTTAAGTTCACCCTTGAAACCATGTTTGAATTCGTCCGAGGTTTCAGGGCCCTGCATTTTCTCGGCCCTTGTATTACCATATTTGGTTCAGCGAGATTCAAAGAAGGGCATCCTTACTATGAGCTTACGAGAAAGGTAGCTGGAGAATTCGCCAGGCTTGGTTTTACCATCCTCACCGGCGGAGGCCCGGGGTTAATGGAAGCTGCGAACCGGGGAGCTAAGGAAGTGGGCGGCAGGTCGGTCGGCTGCAATATCCAATTGTTAACTGAACAGAAACCAAATCCATATCTGGATAAATGGATTAACGTTAAGCACTTTTTTCTGCGTAAGGTGCTGCTGGTTAAGTATTCGTTTGCATTTATAGTAATGCCCGGCGGATATGGCACCATGGACGAATATTTTGAAGCGCTTACCCTCATTCAGACACATAAGATTGAAAACTTTCCGATCATCATTTTCGGGAAAGAATATCATAAGGAGCTGCTGGAGCACATTGAGCTAATGAAAAATCAAACTACCATCGGCCAAAATGACGACCGCTTGTTCCTGGTTACCGATGATATAGAGGAGGCCAAAGCGTTGATTGTTGAAAAAAGCATCAAACAATACAATTTAAAGCCGAAGGAGAAAGTGAAACCGCTGAAATGGTTATTTGAGCGCGAATAATTGTAAATAAGTTTATTGTTAACCTAAAGGAGAATACATATGAAAATCGCACTTGTCGCCATTATGATCCTGCATGGTACAATTCATTCAATGGGCTTTATAAAAGCTTTTAAAATTGCCGAAGTATCACAAATAGCCCATCCCATACCAAAGTCAAATGGTATCTTGTGGTTGTCAGCAGGCCTTCTTTTTATTTTTGCAGCCATTTTATTTTCTATTGAGCGGCAATATTGGTGGATATTTTCCGTCCTGGCGGTGGTTATTTCCCAATACCTGATCGTTAACGATTGGGACGATTCAAAACTCGGAACGGTGGCAAACATCATTATATTTCTAGCTTCCGTAATTGGTTTCATTGTTTGGACGATGGCAAAAAGTTGAGATGGTGAAGATTAATAAGGAATGGCATTTAAAATATCCGATGCCAAAGCCCCAACTTTCGAGCAAAGGGTAGCATAGCACCTCGAACACCATAAAAACTGTTCATGCAGGCCTATAAGTGGTAAATTAGCTGAGGAGATGACCAGGCGCGGTATCAAACTTTAGTTTGTTACAGTATGAAACTTTTATTAAAAATTGTGGCCTCAGTATTGCTGCTTTTTAATGGCATAGGGGCTCTGTATGGCGGACTTATGATGATCATGTATCCTGACGGAAGCGGAATAAATCTTTCGACGGATTTGCTGGAGCATTCAATCTTCAATAGCTTTCTTATTCCGGGTGTCGTATTGTTTTTGGTTAATGGCTTGCTTAGTTTTTTTATTTTCGGAGCTGTTCTTTTTAATCATAAAAAACTATGGCGACTTGTAGCCTTTCAAGGTATCGTTTTGATCGGATGGCTTATTATTCAAATATTAATGATCCATAGAATATACTACCTCCATCTTGTTATGTGTGTTGTAGGCGCATGTCTGATATTTCAAGGTTTTATTGCAGACAGATTCTTAATGGACAGAAAAACACATGAAGGCATTTGATAGACTTCTTTCGGGTGGTAACCTGCGTCCATCAGTGCCCGGTTTGCTTTAAAGTGTAAATTTAGCGGGAAATATTAGCATTGGTACCTTTTGGTTTTCCAATGCTTCCCGTGCCGTGCTATGATGTAAAAGCCTGGCAAAGAAAGAGTCGCGGTAATGGGTGAATGCAAGCAGATCGGTCTTTGATTCTTCACAAAGCCTGTTAAGACGGTTCACCACATCTTTGCCGTGTAATTCTTTAATATTTAAGTGTGGGTAGCGCAGTCTTTGAATATGTTTCATAAACTTCATTTTCCTGAGCTCTTTCGTAATGTTATCGTCGCCATAAGAGTTAACATGAACTATTTCTATATGGTAATTAAATATTAAACCTAAGCCGGCTAGGTAGCGCATGGCTTTTACGTCGTCTTCGGCAAAGTCGGTTGCAAACACTATCCTTTTTAAATCGTCCAAATAGATATTCTGTGGTAAGATTATTACTGGCCTGCTTACTTTATCGATAACTGAAAATGTTTCGCCGCCTGTAAAAAAATGGTCCAGACGACTTCCTGCTCTTGCCCCCATGACAATGATCTCAATGTCTGTTGCAGCGATGGCATTTCTTACCTGGTACGCAAGTGGCCCTATACTTTCCTCATAGTGGACAAATGGTTGCCAGGTCCTTTCGCCGTTATCGAGAAATGGCTCAAGAGAATCGGCTAAATCTCTGAGTTTTTCCAAATTCTCCTTTTCCAGAAAGTTAATCTCATCAACCGCCGTAAAGCCTCCTGCATATATCGGACTGGGCGCTTGAGAAGTATTTGAATGGAGCAACAAAATGTTGGCACGCAATTTTCTTGCAAGTTTTGCTCCCGCAAATGCCGCATGAGCAGCATTCTTTGAAAAATCGGTCAATATCAGTATCGTTTTCATAACGTGTCGATTTTATAGATACATTTTTGATTAAAAAATCAGAAGTAGCTGAGATATTTTATATAACAAATATGGCAATGTGAACCTTGTCGGCGAATGATCGGCATCAATCAACTAATTGATCTTGAGCATATTTTGGCTGGCCGTTGCAGAAACGACTATACCTGGTATTAAAGGAGAGTTCCTTGGTTAAGTGACAATTAATCTCGAACTTAGAGTGTATTTAAACCAATCCCTACAAATATGAGTGCCCCGTCGAAGACGATTCTGATTATAGAAGATGATTCAGACATAAGGGAAAATACAGCTGAACTGCTGGAATTGGAAGGTTATTGGGTTTTTACGGCCTCTAATGGCGATGAAGGATTACAGATGGCCAAATCTCTTAAACCAGATGTTGTTATATGTGATATTGTAATGCCAGGGATAGATGGATATACTGTGTTTCTGGATATCATGCGTGATGAAGAAACTAAAAACATACGGTTTGTATTTTCTACCGCACAGTCTCAAAAAGATGAGATTGATAAGGCTCGTCAAATAGGCGCAACCTGTTATCTGCTCAAACCTTTTGACGAAAGGCAGCTTCTTAGGTGTATAAATGGCGAAAACGAAAACACCGTAGAGGGAAAATAACTTGTTCCTCGTTCAGGACGCAAGTCTCATCGCTTGTAATGCCCTAAATATTTCTTCCGCGTCCATCTTATTACATAACTCAGTGCCTGGGTTCATTGTAGCAGCGCTGCCGCACGCTACTCCAAATCTCACTGCATCCGGCAAACTGTAATTTTGAAATAAGCCGTAAACAATTCCTGCTACCAGGCTGTCGCCGGCGCCCACAGTACTTTTAACGTTGACTGACGGCTGTGGCACCTCAACTATTATCTGTTCGGTCACAAGTAGTGCGCCCTGGGCTCCCATGGATACCGCGATTGCCTGGCACTCACCCTGGGCAATTAATTTTTTGGCCGCTTCAGCTGCATTGTTCGGAGTAAGAGAATCTGTTCCTGCAAGAGAGGCCAGTTCTTTCAGATTAGGTTTTATCATGTAAACACCGGCCTCTGCTGCCAGCTGCAACGCCTTTCCTGACGTATCTACTATTAACCTGGCTTTCTTCTTTGCAGCAACAAAGGCAAGTCGTCTAAAGATGTCGTCAGGAAGACCAGGTGGGATGCTTCCGCTAACGACAATAAATTGTATGCCATCAGCTAATACAAGGGCATTTAGACATGCCCGCCACTCACTAGCCTTGATGACAGGACCGGGCATATCAAACAGGTATTGTCTGCCCGTTGATTGATCAGCAACGATCAGATTTTCACGGCTATTGCCTGTAATATTAATACGCTGGCTCGTGATGCTGTCATCGGCAAGTAATTCACCAATCATGTCGCCGGCAAACCCTCCGCCCAAAAAAATGGCAGTAGCGTCGCCGCCCAGCTTTTTTAGGGCTCTTGCCACATTGATACCGCCACCACCCGGTTCATAAAGCGGCCGGGAACATTTCAGCTTCTTCTCACTGATCAGTTCTGGCACGGCTACGCTTTTATCTAGTGCCGGGTTAAACGTTATAGTAATTATCGCCGCCATTGGCTGTTGATTGAACATTCTCCTCAGCTATTGAGAAGAGGAATTCTTTTTGGTCTTCTCGTAATATCTTCGCTGTACGGCCCAATTCGTCTTTGATTTTCAGGCGCAGTGTGTCTTGGGCATTAGGCTCACCGTGGACAAGGTATATTCGTTTGGGAGTAGTATCAAATCTTCTAAGCCACGTTAGCAACTCCGCCTGGTCGGCATGAGCGGATAGTTCGCCTACTTCCTTAACCCCGGCTCTTACTTCGTAATACTGGCCATGTATTTTTAAATCGCCTGTTCCGTTCAGCAGTGCACGGCCCCTGGTACCAGCTGCCTGGAAGCCGATGATCAAAATGGTATTTCTGGAATCGTAGAGGTAATGCTTCAGGTATTCCAGTACACGGCCACCAGTGAGCATGCCGCTGGCCGCCAAAATTATCTTTCCGCCTTTTTGTTTTATAATCTTCTGCGTGCCCTGAGCATCCTGGTTGATTGTAATACCACTGAACATGCGTGTGCATTCTTCTTTGGATACATTGAGCCAGTCAGGATACCTTAAAAGTGCCTTACCAGCCGATGAAGCCATCGGGCTATCCAGGTAAACAGGAACTATTGGCGGAATAGTTTTTTGTTGTTTCAGCTTATAGATCAAGTGGATTATTTCCTGGGCACGGCCAACGGCAAAGCAGGGTATCAAGACATTGCCGCCATTCAGAATCGTGTCATTGATAATCATCGCCAATTCCTGACCTGCGTCTCCCTTTTCGTGTAGCCTGTCACCATAGGTCGATTCCATTATCACAAAATCAGCTTCTTGTGGGTGGCTGGGTGCTGGTAAAAGCTCTGATTGATAGCGCCCAATATCTCCAGAAAACAAAATAGTTTTCCGATAACAATTAACCTCAACTGAGCAGGCTCCCAGTATATGGCCGGCGATATAAAATTTGAATGATAAGTTTTCACTTAACTCAATTGGCAGATTTAACTCAACCGTTATGAAGTAAGGCAGGGCCGCCTCAACATCTGCGGTATCATATAATGGTTTTGCCGGCTGGTGTTTTGTATAGCCATGTTTATTGGCCTTCCACGCATCTTCCTCCTGTAGTTTTGCGCTGTCACGGAGAATCAGTTCAGTAAGGTCGCGCGTCGGCTTGCTCATATAAATATGACCTCTGAACCCATTTTTAACCAGCAAAGGGATATGCCCGCAATGATCCAGATGGGCATGAGTAAGAATCATAGCGTCGATAGAGGAAGGCTTGATCGGCAAGGGTTCCCAGTTCTTTTCACGCAGATACTTTATGCCCTGGAACAATCCGCAATCGATCAGCAGGTTATAATTGGGCATTCTCAAAAGATGTTTGGACCCCGTCACCGTTTCTGCTGCACCGAATGACTCAATATAAACGTTAAGGTCACTTCTTTCTAATGTATTGGGATACTGGCTCATCATGTTATTATTTAATTACATCCATTTGGCCGCGAAACGAAAAAATTCGTGGCGCAATTCGTTCAATAATGTTTCCTCCATAAGGTATTCGTTATATAGCTGCTCGTTAGCCTCCAGTGAGTCTTCGTTTGCATATGCGGTTGTTTCCAATATTTCTGCCTCGAGCGTCTGCAGATTGGAATGAAATGCATGTTTTAATTCATCGATCTTTTCTGCATGGATAATAAATTCATTTTGAAAATGCTCGATACCCTCAGATACCTCATGCCCGGTGTTTTTTGACGCTATTTCCCCAAGTCTTTCTTTTAGAATATTAATCTCCTGCTCATAGAAATTAAGCGAATCAAGTGTATTAGTATGTAGGCTTGGGATATGTTTAATGTTAATCTGTTTCATAATACAAGATTAATCCACTATTCAGAAAATGCTAATGATTTGAGACATAGTAAATTGTGATATCAGTCACATCCGGAGCTGACGCCGGTCATCGCCATTGCTGCAGGGCTGGAGTAGCTTTGAACAACAAGTCATTCGAAATCATTATGAAAGCATTTATCAAGAAATTCAGTGAGACGGGTATAAATGACATCGCCGAGGTAGGGGGGAAAAACGCTTCGCTTAGCGAAATGTACAGTCACCTAACGGCAGAGGGCTTGCTGATACCTGATGGTTTTGCCATAACCGCATCGGCTTACCGGTATTTTATCGATGAAAATAAGCTGGGAGACCAGCTTGCTGAATTGATGAAGGGACTGGACCGGAAAGATTATTCGAATCTCGGGAAGACCGGGGCTCAGGCGCGGAAGCTTATTATGGATGCCCGTATACCCGCTTCATTGGGCTTCGCTGCTACCGACACTTACGATTATCTCTTCGATAACAACAATCAGCATGTGGCCGTACGCAGCAGCGCCACCGCCGAAGATTTGCCCGATGCAAGTTTTGCCGGTCAGCATGAATCATACCTGAATGTGCAAGGCCATACAGCTTTGCTTTACGCCGTGAAAAAATGTTTTGCCTCGTTATATACCGATAGGGCTATCAAATACCGGGAAGATAAAGGCTTTGATCATAACAAGGTATTCCTCTCTGTTGGTGTTCAGCAGATGATCCGTGCGGATTTAGGTTGTTCAGGTGTAGGTTTTACACTCGAGCCGGAATCAGGTTTCAGGGAAGTAGTGCATTTGGCGGGTGTTTGGGGTCTCGGCGAAAATATTGTCCAGGGAACCGTGACGCCAGATGAGTTTTTGATTTTCAAACCCTCTTTAATAAAGGGGAAGAAAGCCATACTACAGAAGAACCTCGGAACAAAAACTAAAATGATGGTTTACGCCGATGAGGAGGATGATGTAAACACCGTAATTAATAAAGATACCCCCTGTGAAATGCGCGAACGTTTTGTGCTCAACGATAAAGAGATTGAAAAACTTGCTGCATGGGGACTCATTATTGAACAGCATTACGGGAAGCCTATGGATTTTGAATGGGCGAAAGATGGGAACAATCATCAACTCTATATTATTCAGGCGCGCCCGGAAACGGTTCACAGCCGCGAAAGATCTATCGAAATAACATCTTATAAGATCAAAGATAAGGGAGAAGTAATCACTACAGGCAAGGCTGTTGGCGACAAAATTGCGAGCGGTTGCGCGCGTATACTTTCGTCGCCTGCTGAAGCCGATAAACTAAAGCGGGGGGATATTTTGGTGACCGATATCACCAGCCCAGACTGGGATCCTATTATGAAAAAAGTAGCAGGAATAGTGACTAATAAAGGTGGCCGGACCAGCCATGCCGCCATCATCGCCCGCGAGTTGGGTGCCGTGGCTATTGTAGGAACAGAAGATGCCACACAAACCATCAAAGATGGTGAAGTAATCACTTTAAGCTGCGTGGAAGGGAAGAGCGGCCTAGTTTACCGTGGCAGATGTTTGTGGGAAGAAACCGTTAGCGATGTAAGCAAAATCGAATTACCTGAAATTGTAAAGCCCCAATTAATCATTGGTGAGCCTGACCAGGCCTTTGAATTGGCGCGTTATCCTAACTACGGTGTAGGATTGATGCGTATGGAATTTATCATCAGTAACTATGTTAAAGTGCACCCACTGGCATTGGTGAATTTCGACAAACTGACCGATGAATCCGAACGGTCTGAAATCGCAAATCTGACAAGGAACTATCAGGATAAGGAAAATTATTTCACTGATAAATTGTCGCAAGGTGTAGCTACTATAGCAGCCGCATTTTACCCAAAAGAGGTTATTGTTCGCATGAGCGATTTTAAGACCAATGAATATGCGGGATTGGTAGGAGGGAAGGCTTTCGAGCCCGAAGAACAGAATCCAATGATCGGATTTCGTGGTGCATCAAGATACTACAATGACCGCTATCGCGAAGGTTTCAGGCTCGAGTGTGAAGCGATGAAACTGGTTCGGAACGATATGGGGTTGACCAACATCAAATTGATGATCCCGTTTTGCCGCACTGTGGACGAAGGCAAAAAAGTGTTAGCCCAAATGGAAAAATTTGGCCTGAAACGCGGCGAAAACGGCCTGGAGATTTTTGTCATGGCCGAAATACCTAGCAATGTGATACTCGCTGATGAATTTGCCAAGATATTCGACGGATTCTCTATCGGATCTAATGATCTGACACAATTGACCCTGGGAATCGATCGGGACTCATCGTTGATTGCAGACTTATTTGACGAGCAAAATGAGGCAAGCAAGCAATTGATAGTAATGATGATTGAAAAAGCCAGGAGGCTGCACCGAAAGGTTGGACTTTGTGGTCAGGCACCCAGCGATTCAAAGGAGTTTACTCGGATGCTTGTTGAAGCCGGGATAGATAGCATTGCTTTTAATCCGGACGCATTGATCAACGGTATAAATAATATTAACGAGGTTTTGAAGGATGACCGACAGACAGAAATAGACAATGAACTTGCCGGGCTTAAAAACCTGATAATGTAAAGGAGAATGGATTATGAAAGGAATTGTGATTTATAAGGGGAAGTATGGCGCCACGGCCCAATATGCCAAATGGATAGCTGAAGCGCTTTATCTGCCGGTTATCGATATCGATAAAGAATTTACGGATAGCCTCGAAGAGTATGACCTGCTGATCATTGGCAGCCCTGTTTATTTTGGTAAGCTGTTGCTAAAACACTGGCTTTCGAAAAACAAAAGCCTATTGCTTAAAAAAACTGTTAAACTTTTTGTGGTTTGTGGTTCAACAGGAGACCAGCCCGCACAAGATTTGATTGTCAGGCAAAATCTACGCGACAATTTAGCTAAGTATTGCGAAATATATTTCCTGCCGGGACGTGTCGATATTTCCAGGCTGTCCTGGTTTGACCGTTTCATGATCAAAGCGGGAGCCCTGATCCAAAAAGATCCTCAGAAGAGGTATCTAATGACGCGGGGCTATGATGCGGTAAAAAGGGAGAATGTTAACCTACTAATAAAAAGTGTACTTCATCATATGAATACCGAAAAAATAGTTTAACCAATTAGGTAACAGTCGATAAATACAAAATGAAAATATTGGATAACAAAGTAGCGCTGATAACCGGCGCAGGATCAGGCATAGGAAAAGCAATCGCGACGCTGTTTGCTGCTAATGGTGCAAAGGTTGTCCTGGCTGATGTGCATCAAATAAATATTGAAGCGGTAGCAAAAAATATCGAAGCAAGTGGTGGCGCGGCATTGTGTTTTGCTGCCGATATATCCCGCGAAAGCGATATTGACCAGCTGATTGATTTTACTATTCACAATTTTAAAACGCTGGATATCCTGGTGAACAACGCAGGCATTATGGACAACTTCACGCCGATCGAAGCTGTCAGCAGCGAACTATGGGACCTTGTAATGGGCGTAAATCTGAATGGCCCATTTTATGCAAGCCGGCGTGCCATTAAAATATTCCTCAAAAAGAAAAAAGGTATAATCATTAATGTTGCATCAATTGGTGGCCTATTTGGCGGACGGGCTGGTTGCGCTTACACTGCATCCAAACATGCAATAATTGGTCTTACAAAAAATATTGGCTACGACTATGCACAAAAAGGCATACGCTGCAATGCGATTGCCCCCGGAGGAGTCCATACGAACATCACTCATGGCATGGAAGCGCATCCTTTCGGATTAGAAAGAATGATGGCCGGTTCAAACAATGCTCCGCCAGCAGCTAATCCTGATGATATAGCTGAATTGGCTCTGTTTCTCGCATCTGATAAGTCTGCATTTATAAACGGGGCAGTGGTCACTGCAGATGGCGGATGGACGGCTTATTAATGATGTTGCCTCTATAGAAATTGGCCAATGACTAATGGACACGACAAAGCAGAATAATGGACTTCAACATTTCTGGAGTCTCACAACGGCAGAGGCGATGGCGGGTTTGTTATGCAATCTCCATGGGCTATCGCAAACCGAAGCCTTGTCACGGCTTAAAAAATATGGCCTAAATAACATCAAATCAAAGAAGCGGGTATCGGTGGCGGTACTCTTCCTGTCGCAGTTTAAAAGCCCCATCACTTTATTGCTTGTTGCTGCTGCTTTATTATCTGCTGGATTAGGTGACGTAACAGACACGATCATCATCCTGGTAATTGTATTGATCAGCAGCCTGCTCGGTTTCTGGCAGGAGAAAGGCGCGGCCAACGCCATTGATGAATTGCTGAAGTTGGTACGGCTAAATTGTTCGGTTTTGCGCGATGGCGAGAAGAAGGAAATGCCAATGGAATTGGTAGTTCCAGGTGACATCGTTTACCTTGCAGCCGGCGACATGATTCCGGGCGATAGCCTGATCATCGAGTCTCAGGAAATGTTTGTGGATGAAGCGGCTTTTACAGGTGAAACCTATCCCGTTGAGAAAAATGAGTGCGTATTACCTGCGGACGTGCAGCTTTCCAAGCGAGCCAATTCCTTGTTTATGGGATCGCATGTTATCAGCGGGAAAGCCACGGCTCTGGTCATAAAAACAGGGCGGCAAACTGAGTTTGGCAAAATATCTTCCGATTTGCAGCATAAGGCGCCCGAAACAGATTTTGAGCGGGGCATACGTCGGTTTGGCTTCATGCTGATGGAAATAACCTTGCTGCTGGTCTTCGTTATATTTGCAATAAATGTTTACCTGCACAAACCGGTTTTAGATTCATTTCTTTTTTCGCTCGCACTGGCCGTTGGCCTTACACCTCAGCTATTGCCTGCTATTATCAGCGTAAATCTTTCAACTGGAGCCAGACGAATGGCCCGAAAACAGGTGATTGTCAAAAGGCTATCTTCTATAGAAAATTTCGGGAGCATGAATATCCTGTGTTCGGATAAAACGGGTACGATTACCGAAGGCAAGGTCAGACTAAAGGATGCGCTCGATATCCATGGATATCATAATGATAAAGTACTGAAATATGCCTGGCTGAATGCTTCGTTGCAACAGGGATTTCATAATCCGATTGATGCAGCCATTTGTCAGTCCTATCAGCTGCCGTCGGAAAAATTTACAGCGATCACGGAAGTACCATATGATTTTAACCGAAAACGTCTCACGGTCCAGGTAACTAACGGTGATGAAACAATTGGGATTACAAAAGGAGCCTTAAATATGATTTTACATATCTGCGATAAGATTGAGACGGCAAACGGGATAACGGACATCGCCGCGTATCATAATCAAATAGATGAACAATACCAGCAACTAAGCAGCTCCGGCTTCCGCACGCTCGGTGTATCCTATAGAAGCGTCGATAAAGAACACAAGATAACAAGGGACGATGAACGAGATATGATATTTCTTGGCTTCATTGTTTTGTTTGACCCACCCAAGCCGGGTATTGATGCAACTATTAAGAAGCTGAATGAACTTGGTGTCAGCTTAAAGATCATCACGGGCGATAACGCCCTGGTTGCTAAAAGCCTGGCGCTGCAGGTGGGAATCAATCAGCCCAATATTCTCACAGGAGCAGAGCTGCATAAAATGAGTAATACGGCGCTGACGCATAAAGCCAGGAGCATAGACATCTTTGCGGAGGTAGAGCCAGATCAGAAAGAACGGATTATTATTATTTTGAAAAGGGCCGGTTTTGTAGTAGGTTTTATGGGTGATGGCATTAATGATGCTCCTGCTCTACATGTAGCCGATGTTGGCATATCGGTAAATACCGCTGTAGATGTAGCAAAAGAAGCAGCTGAGATCGTACTGTTAAGCAATAGTCTTGATGTACTGTTGGATGGTATAATAGAAGGCCGTAAAACCTTCACGAATACCATGAAGTATATTTTTATGGCAACCAGCGCCAATTTTGGCAATATGTTCAGCATGGCCGGCGCATCGCTATTGATGCCTTTTTTGCCGCTGTTACCTAAGCAAATATTACTCACCAACTTACTGACTGATTTCCCCGAAATGGCCATCGCTACCGATAGGGTGGACGATATCAATATACGGTCCCCTCAGCAATGGGACTTAGGTTTTATCCGCCGTTTTATGGTAATATTTGGCCTGCTAAGCTCTGTTTTTGATTATCTCACTTTTGGTTTACTGTTATTTGTCATGCACGCAAAAGAAAAAGCGTTTCAAACCGGCTGGTTTACCGAATCAGTAATATCTGCTATCCTGATTGTGCTGGTAGTACGCACCAGGCTGCCATTTTTTAAAAGTCTCCCAGGTAAATTGCTATCGATGGCCACTGTTTTAGTACTGATATTTGTTTTGATTACTCCTATGCTACCCATCGCAAACTGGCTGGGTTTTTCCCGGCTGCCATTGCAATACTATTGCTGGATGCTGGTTATTATCGGTTTTTATCTTCTTTCGGCTGAACTAGCTAAAAAATGGTTCTACAATAATCTAAAAAAGAGACACAAAAAGTGATCAATACAAATGCTTCATATTAAAAAAATCAGAATTGCTTCAAAATTTCCCCTTAATTTCATGCTTTAACCAATATAATTTGAAACTTTTAATTATTGAAGATGGGCTGGTTTTAGCAGACATAACTACATAAGAGGGGAAATTACAATCGTCCTCGATGAAAGCATGCTCTCAATCGAAAACACAGGGAGTGGGCAATGCCTGGACACACGGCGGATTTTCGAACGCTTCGAAAAAGCACTTCATCAGAGGGTACCGGGCTCGGCTTAACGATAGCCAGAAATATTTGCCTGTACTATGAATTTAAGCTGGAGTATCAGTTTGCTTCGCCTTACCATCGCTTTTCTGTTTTATTCTGATTACTTTCGGAATGAGCGGTTCATGTTACCGGCCGAATCCTTGTTTTTCCATGAAATAGCACAGTCTGATTTACCATTGTTGTTTTTACGGGGTTTTAACTTCTGCGCTGAACCTCTCTTCTTGCCCTTTGCGGGTTATGGCTATCCTCTTTTTCGGATTTCGTTTCATCGATCGCCAGCCAAACATAAAGGCAAAGCCCTGAAAAGTGGGCCTTCACTCATTGGTCGTCTATTGCTGAAGGAAAGCGACTATTTTATCCCGCTCTTTATCGGTAAGCTGCGCCCTTGTCTGCATATGCATCCCTATGGTCACCCATTGCAGATGGGAGAAAGATGCAGGAGAAGGAGTGTTATGACACCGCTGGCAATTTTCGGCCCAGAGCTGTGCGCCGCTTTTCTCAGCTAATTTTTTGCTTTCAACGCAGCCGTTAAGTATGATAAGGGATAAGGCAATTGCTCCGGCAATTGCTACCCAGACCTTGGCTTTTATGTTTTTTCTGGTCATGATATTCAGGTCTAAAATTCAACAGAGAACTGTAGGTAGATCGCATTGACGTTGGTTATTCCCAATGTTCCGCCCTGATCGGAATTCGCGGTGCTAGCCGAATGAGACAGGGAATAGGTACACTTCAGCACGGTGCGCCAGGTCAACCAGTAATCCAGACCAAAGTCATTTTGATGGGACTTGGCGCCCCACGTTGAACCTGTAGGGGTTTCGTTAGTGGAATACCGGTAAGCTATCTCTATATTCTTAAGGAACTTATTTTCGACACCGGAAGGACGCAAAGATATTTGTGCAAATGCCGCCGATGAATTATTACTAAATGTGTAATCTGGCGCCCCGTTCTGCCCCGGATAGGTTTGGCGGGAAACTTCTATGCGGTTGTATTGCCCCTTAACGTTCACCAGAACAGGAGTCATGTTTTTAACGAAATTGAGATCTGCGCCATACATGGTCACATTTGCAGAAGTGAACGCCGAATTCGCGTCGCCTGCGTTACTGTGCAACCCCGATACTCCGATTTCAAGGCACGAGTTGGAAAATGGCAGGAGGGAAAGTCTGCCGCTGACCATTTTACCCTTGTTATTATCAGCTACTCCAGCGTTTTGTAATTCACCGTCCGGTAATAACTGCAATCCATTGGTGAGACTCAAGTCATAGCCCCATTTCATATCACCCAACGGAAAGCCGCCGCTAACACCGATGCCGAAATCGGTCCCGGGCGAATCGAACCCGTTAGGATCTCCTGCTAATTTATCGATCCAGCCTGCCGCCAATTTTTTATTATAGATGCCAAAAGGCACGACAAAGTAGCCGGCATGGATTTGTAGCCCAGGTGCCGCGAAGTACGTGATATTGGCCCAGTTAACTCCAATAGTATTCCCATCAAACGATGGTTCAAACTCCACTAAAAGGTTGTTACTATGCCGCCATAAAAGCATTGGACTTAACTCGTAATGATCAGCGTCACCAAGGCTATTAGTCCTCGTTATCTGGCCCGCTGCCCCTGGCGCCGTAAAGGTAGTCTTGTTGCTTACGTAGCCGAATGTGGCAAGCCCGACAACCATAAAATGGCTTTCCCCTGGTTTTTGATCGGCAACGTCCTTTTCGAGCGCTGAGATACGGTCGAGCAGTGCTGAGTCGACAGTCGTTTGCTGAGCGTAGACAGGTGTTATGGCTGCCATAAGGCCAATTGTGCCAAGCAATCTATAAATGGATTTGTGTAAAGGTTTCATAATGATCGGTTTCTTGTTTGGTGCGCCGGTTACTTAGCTAATGGTTTTGCCAGCGTACGGATGTAGTTGACCAGTTCCCAACGTTGCTTATCTGTTAGTATTTTTTTGTAGGACGGCATAGGGTTTCTTCCTTCAGAGAGTTTCCAAAACAGTGAACCGTCCGTTTCGCCCTGAATTAGCGAGGACGAGTGATCGGCTGGTTTAGGGCTTAAGGCCGCGGCGGCCGGTCCGTCCCCTTTGCCTTTTGCGCCGTGGCATGGCGCGCAGTTGGTGGTGTATAGTGTCTTTGCATCGCCAAGGGCCGTCTTATCCCCAGCCCAAGGGTTCTTAACCTCCTGGGCTGGTTTGGGAGTGACCCAGGGCGTGCGTTGCTGTGCAGAACACCACATGTTGGTCAAAAGCAATGGCGAGAAGACCATGATTACAGAAAATAACTTTTTTGCTGTAATATAATAACAGGGGTTGATCACACTTTTCATAACAATAAGTTTTGTTATATAAAGCTACAGGTCAATAAAATCTCAGAAAATGACGTCGGTTAATTCAAAAAATGACGCTCGTCAGAGATTTTTAAAAAATGGTACCGATCATTGAGATGTTCAGTAAGATAAATTGGCAGTTTGGATATCACATTTTAGTAGAAATATCCGAAATGAGAGATGTGCAAGCCGAAAGGCTGGATGTGATTTGTGTCGTTATTTTTTCTGACATTTATCATTGCCTGCACAAAAATTAAATGGAATATTTGAGTAAAATTTAGATCTAAATAAATATGAACCAGGCTCATTATCACTTGTTATCAAATCATTCGCCGATTACCATACCAATAGTAGGCATTACCGATGTTGTTGGGTAGTAAGGTTCAGAAATAAAAATTAGCATATTTTATACTATGGCCAAATCTGTTTTGATTGCAGCAGCCGAACCGGGAACGGGAAAAGCCTTGGTTACTATCGGACTTATAAATGCCCTCCTGTTTAAAGCAAAGAAAATAGGATATTTTAAACCTATTATCAACGCCGACCCAAAAGAAAAAAAAGACATCCATATCGAAACCATTATTAATCATTTCAAACTCCCGACTCTATATGAAGATTCCTTTGCCTTTACCAGACAGGAAGCTCTCCAATTCATAGAAAATGAGAGCCATGGTGAAATGATTGACGCTATTATCGGTAAATACAAAGTGTTGGAGGAAACATTTGACTTCACTGTTATGGAGGGGAGTGATTTCTCCGGCGAAGGAGTTGCCATTGAATTTGAGTTGAATTTATTAATTGCAAAAAACTTGTGCTGTCCGGCTATTCTCGTCGTTTCCGGTGAGCATAAAACGATCAGTCAAATTCTGAATGAAAGCCTGAACTTCCTGCATAATTTTAAGGACCACGATGTCCAGGTATTAGCGATGATCGTTAATAAGGCAGATCCCGAACAGGTAAAGATGGTAGAGGAAATACTATCGGGTCAACTACCCGGCGATACAATACTTTCAGTTATTCCCGCCGACCCGGTTTTACAAAACCCAACTGTTAAAGAAATATTTAGCGCACTGGATGGCAAATTGCTTTTTGGCAAAGAATATTTAGATAATCCGGTTGACCATTTTATAACCGGCGCAATGCAGCTGCCCAATTTTTTAAATCACATCAAGGAAAATAGTTTAATTGTCACGCCCGGTGACCGGGGAGATATAATTATTGGATCGCTACAGGCCAATCTCTCGTTGAAGTATCCCAGGATCGCCGGAATTGTGCTGACAGCGGGGACGGTACCGGAAGAACCCATCATGCGCCTCATTGAGGGGCTGCATAGCGTAGTTCCCATACTCTCCGTTGATATGGGAACTTTCCAGGCCAGCATGCGGATTGGGTCCATTAAATCGAAAATAGCGCCTGAAAACGAGAAGAAAATTCAGCTTGCAATTGAGACATTTAATAAGTTCGTTGATACTTCTGCTCTCGACAATAGCATAATCACTTATCAATCAGATGTTCTTACACGGTATATGTTTCAATATAAACTGGTAAGCTGGGCAAAACGACAAATGAAAACCATCGTATTGCCCGAAGGAAACGATGACAGGATACTGAAAGCTGCCGCCAGGATCGTCAACCAGGATGTTGCTCGTGTTGTTTTATTAGGGAATCCGGATGAAATTGCCGAATCAGTTAAAAGATTGGCGATCAATCTTGCCCCCGATCGTGTTTCCATTATTAATCCGGCCAACTCTGAACGTTTTGAAAACTATGCCTCGACATTATTTGAATTACGAAAAAATAAAGGTATGACCATGGAAATGGCGCGGGACCAGATGACAGATGTCTCTTACTTCGGCACCATGATGGTTTTTAAGGGAGATGCCGACGGAATGGTTTCGGGAGCTGCACATACTACTCAGCATACCATTAGGCCGGCCTTACAATTCATCAAAACAAAACCGGGTATCTCAACGGTGTCCTCTGTGTTCTTTATGTGCTTGGAAGACAGGGTTTGCGTATTCGGGGACTGTGCCGTTAATCCTACGCCTACAGCTGAACAATTAGCGGAGATCGCCATTTCATCCGCAGAAACCAGTAGGAATTTTGGTCTGGAACCGCGCGTTGCCATGCTGTCCTATTCTTCCGGGAGCTCAGGCGTTGGCGAGGAGGTTGAAAAAGTACGCCACGCCACGAATATCGCCAAGGAAAAAAGGCCGGATTTAAAAATAGAAGGCCCCATACAATATGATGCTGCCGTTGATCCAATTATAGCGAACCAAAAATTGCCAGGTTCGGAAGTTGCAGGCCAGGCCAGCGTCCTGATTTTTCCCGATTTGAACACGGGTAATAATACTTACAAGGCTATTCAGCGCGAGACCGGAGCGCTTGCAATTGGCCCGGTGTTACAGGGGTTGAATAAACCCGTTAACGACCTGAGCCGCGGATGCACAGTCGACGACATTTTTAACACTATTGTTATCACAGCAATACAAAGCCAGGAGGTACCGCATCCTGTCGATGTCTTAGCCTGACATTTATGAATATTTTAATCATTAACACGGGCAGTAGCTCAATCAAGTATCAGTTGTTTAGCATGCCTGACCAAAACCCTGTTTGCAGCGGTTTGGTGGAAAGGATCGGGCTCAAAGATTCAACAATAACGCACAAGGTTTATGCTCATAGCGAAGAAAAAAAACTGCGCTTGGAACTAAATATTGCTGACCACGAAACTGGAATGCTGGAAATAGGCAGGCTTTTGACAAATGCGGAAAACGGCGTTATACATGACCCTGAAGAAATACACATTGTAGGTCACCGAGTAGTGCACGGAGGGGAAAAGCTCAAAGAAACAACCGTCATAACCCAAACTGTAAAAGAAGAAATTAAGCGATTGTTTTCTTTAGCTCCCCTTCATAACCCGGGAAACTACCAGGGAATAATCATTGCAGAGAAGTTTTTTAAAAATGCCGCTCATATAGCTGTTTTTGATACCGCCTTTCATCAAACAATACCGGAAAAGGCTTTCAAATATGCGATCCCTGAAATCTTTTATACCAAACATGGTATCCGCGTTTATGGATTTCATGGTATAAGCCACCAATATGTGGCAAGAAAAGCGATGGATTATCTCGAAAAACCATCAGCAAAAATCATTACCATTCACCTTGGCAACGGCTGCAGCATGGCCGCGGTCAGTGGGAGGAATTGTCTTGATACCAGCATGGGCCTTACACCCTTAGACGGTCTGATCATGGGAACGCGCTGCGGCAACATTGACCCCTCTGTTATTTTGTTTCTGATGTCAGATATGGGCCTTAGCCACGAAGAAATAACTGAACTGCTGAATAAGCAAAGCGGAATGCTTGGACTTACCGGTTATAGTGATATGCGTGATATTCGAAAGTTAATCGAAATGAAAGATGACAACGCCATTCTCGCCTATGAAATGTATGCCTACCGTATAAAAAAATATATCGGCTCCTACACAGCAGTCATGAACGGATTGGACGCAATCGTGTTTACAGCGGGCGTAGGCGAAAACGATGCCGTGATTCGCGAGATGGCCTGTCATGATTTGGACTATTCGGGTATCTGTTTAGATCGCCTCAAAAACTCTTCCAATGAAACTGCCATACGGGAAATTCATTCTGAATTTTCACGCGTAAAAATCTTGGTGATCCCAACCAATGAAGAGTTGGAAATTGCCCTGCAGTGCCGGGAATTGATCGATCGAACTGAAGGTAAATCTTGACACTCAACTATTTATTAGATTGTTCATGTCGTTTATGAATTAGGGGACTATTGTAGAATTAGAAATTACGGATTGGAAAGCCTTCAGATTAATTTCTGAAGGCTTTTTTTCATGAGCGTGAACGCTCAAAATATTTTGCGGTCAAGAATACACCTGACCGGGGGCGAGGTAGTAAAGGACGCATACATGAATGTGGATTATTCTCTTATTCAGGTGATGTTCGCCAATCTACCTTAATTTTCCATAAATTGCCGGCTCAAATAAGCTATCCTATAAGGTTTCATGAAAAGGGTAAAAGATAAGGTTCCCGGATTTTCAACTCCTTCCCTGGCTACACTTGAACAGGAAAGAAAGATATTATCAGACCTGGGTAACGATATTACAAGTGTGCGTGATAAAAATGATCTGCTCCTCCTTTTCTCAAAACGGATCAAGG
>Ga0157374_10000459_pt1 | contig 37064 bp, 38 predicted proteins | sample M25metaG_FD_115308 | JGI IMG/M metagenome (GOLD analysis project Ga0157374, IMG submission 115308) | Miscanthus rhizosphere microbial communities from Kellogg Biological Station, Michigan, USA - M2-5 metaG | ecosystem: Host-associated > Plants > Roots > Rhizosphere > Soil | place: USA: Michigan...
ATCCAAGTGGGGCCGAATCCATCTTAAAACACAAGAGGCTGGTAGCATTCCAGTCATCTGTAATTCAGGATTCGGGGGCACGTTTGAGCGATTATTCTTCTACATCGGTTCAACCCATGAATTATGACGATGTGGAATCCCATTCGTGGGAGTTGGAGCCGCAGGGTGGCTTACTGCCGGACGGGCAATCGGTTTACGGTGTGCTGGCGGAACAGGATGAGACGGAGCCACCATTAAGTAAGGAATTGCAGGAAAGCAGGGCTCGGTTAACCAGAGAATTGCAGCAAATCCTGTCTGAGCCGCAGGGTATTCATAGGGAGGCACCCCAAAAAACAGAATTTGATGATACACTATCGATGAGAGGTGTGGTACCGGATGTACAAACGGAGACATTTCATCCGGCCGGCGCCCCTTCCTCTTTGTCAAATGCACCCCAGGTACAAAATGTTCAGTTGAATAGCATCATATCGGGAGGAAGTATGGCTGACCTTTCTGGTTACAAAGATTTATCCAAAGCACCCGTCTCTTTTGGAGATGATGATATGCCCTTGTCTAGCTTGAGTTCGGACTCCAGCTTTGACCGCAGCCATTTTCAGCAAATTCAGCAAGCTTCTTATCAGCAGCAGTCTGCTCAGCATTTCACTCAGGAAGCCGCTTCCCAGGAAGTGGACACTGAATTCAGCGGGAATGTCAAGACCCTGATCCGCTTGGTCAATGAATTGCCGGAAGGCGTGACCAAGCAGACCGGTGCGCAAATTATCCGTTTAACTATGGAAGCCATGGGCATTTCCATGGAAGATGTGTTGTCCGAAGCGCAGTCCGCCCAGTCTGAGATGTTGGATGCCGTTCGCGCCAACATTAAAAAGATTGAAGAGTACAAAACCGTGATCCGTAAACTGGAAACGGATATTAAGTACTACCAGGGTAAAGCCAACGAACTGTCGGAAATTATCGATTTGTTTATTCTGTCCAATACGACTGGCAATAAAATGTCGATGCCGGATGACTTGGCTCACTAATTCGATTAGGTTACCGACAAAGTAATATGAAATATTTGGGTTCCCCAATAATCAGGTCTTGGATAATTCCTCCTGCTTCCGGGCAGCGAGGAATTTCCATCATCATGGGCTTTCTCCTGTTGTTTGCAATCGGCTTCTCGGGTTGCGGCCATAGTGGCGGTTCCGGTAAGGGCGATGCGCAGCAGACCCAGGCGGATGCCCTTTATGATGAAGCCTGGGGCGTCATCCATGATGAATATGTGGACAGCTCATTCAACGGTCAGGATTGGGGTCAGTGGCGATACAAATTCAAGGATAAACTGCACGATCCCCAAGATGCCTATGTTGCCATTGGGACGATGGTCGCCAGCTTGAATGATGAATATACCCGTTTCTTGCGTCCTCGTGATATGAGCGAGCAGACCATGAGCATTGATTCCAAGCTCTACGGGGTGGGTATCCAGATTTCCATGCGGAACAACAAGTTGATGGTGCTGGCCACCATTGATGGGACGCCTGCGGATAAAGCGGGCCTGATGCCCAAGGATATCATTACTTATATCGATGGGCATGAAACAGCGGGCATGAGCGTGGAAGACGCGGCGGATCGGATTCGCGGGCAACGGGGGACTTATGTCACGTTGTCCATCAAGCGCGATCATCAGATGTTGAAAAAACGCATCAAGCGGGACGAAATTAAGTTAAAGTCCGTCTTTACCCGTCCCTTGGACGATCCACGCATTGGCTATGTTCGGTTGAGCAGCTTTATCAGTGAAGCCATGTTGGGCGAGATGGATGACGCCATGCATAAGGTGAAGGATAAAAAGGCGTTAATCATCGACTTGCGTGGCAACTATGGCGGCCTGTTCACCAACGCGGTGGAAATTGCGGATATGTTTCTGGATAGTGGGGATATTGTTTCTATCGTGAATCGGGATAAAGATCGTCGGGTGTATGAGTCTCACCCAGGCGCGATTTTCAGAAAGCCTCTGGTCGTCCTGATTGATGGCGGAAGCGCCAGCGCCAGTGAAATTTTAAGCGGAGCCTTGAAAGACAACAAACGTGCGACGTTGATTGGAAGTCAATCATTCGGCAAAGGTCTGGTTCAAAAGATTAATACATTGTCTAACGGCGCGGGGATGAATATCACGATTTCCAAATATCTCACCCCGAATGGAACGGACATTAACAAGAAGGGAATCGAACCGGATATTAAAGTGCCGTTCACGGAAAAAGATTTCCTGACCCACCACGATCCTCAATTGGATCGCGCCGAGCAGTTTTTAAAAGCTCAACTGGCTTCCGGCAAGTAACAGCGCTGTTTTACCGGATGGGTCGTGATCCTTTCATCTTTTGCAGGGAGGGCGTTTAATTCATGTCAATCTCCGGTTCGATGGCTGAAACCCTGCTGCAAGCAGCAGCTCAAGCTGCTACACAAGCCTATGCGCCCTACAGTCATTTTCCGGTTGGGGCGGCTTTGCTCTGTACGGATGGGGAAATCATTACAGGCGTCAATGTGGAAAACGCGAGCTATGGCCTCACCATCTGCGCGGAGCGCACTGCCGTTGTGAAAGCGATTACGTCGGGCAAGCGTCGGTTTTCAGCGATTGCGGTTTGGGCCAGCAACCGTCTTCATGGTTCGGTAACGCCTTGCGGGGCTTGCCGTCAATTTTTGGCGGAGTTTTTTGCAGCGGATGGCGCCATTGTAATCAGTAACGCTCAGGATGGTTCGGTTCAATTATTTACAATGAAGGAGCTGCTGCCGGAGGCGTTTGGTCCTGCCGTTGTTCCGGTCGATAGCTGCCCGGGTACAGATAGCAGCAAACCTGGTGGTTAGATCCTTCTTCCGCTGCCAAAGGGAATAATGTGGAACAAACGGACATCCGTTTGCTGCACCGAGGCTCAAAGGTGCAACCTTCCGGAATTTCGGTAAGCCGTGGCGGCTGCCCTTCAATAGGCTCCAGGCGTTGCCGGTTCATCGTGGGAAGAGAGTTCAACAAGCCCCATGTGTACGGGTGTTTAGGTTCTTTAAATAAGTCATGGACACTGGCCTTCTCTACCAATCGTCCGGCATACATAACCGCCACTTCATCACACATTTCGGCCACAACGCCTAAGTCGTGAGTGATCAGCAAAATGGCGGTTTGATGTTCTCTACGAATATCCCGAAGCAATTCCAGAATTTGGGCTTGTACGGTGACATCCAGGGCGGTGGTCGGTTCATCGGCAATCAGTAAAGCCGGCGTACAACTCAAAGCCATGGCGATCATCACTCTCTGCCGCATCCCGCCGGAAAATTGATGGGGATAATCGTTCACCCGTTCCTTACTGTTTGGGATGCGTACCATATCCAATAACTCAATGGCCCGTTTTTTGGCGGCGGCCCGGTTCAATCCCTGATGGAGTTGCAAGACTTCGATAATCTGATCGCCTACGGTATAGACCGGATTCAATGAGGTTAAAGGGTCTTGGGGGATCAGGGCGATTTGCGCGCCTCGAACTTTTCGAATTTCTTCTTGGTTGAGATTTAGCAAATTTTGTTCTTTAAATGAAATACTGCCATGAATAATTTGACCGGGCGAAGGGATGAGCCGTAAAATAGCCAAGCTGGTCATACTCTTGCCGCAGCCGGATTCTCCCACCAGTCCAAGAACCTCACCAGGCTGTATCTGCAAGGATAAATGATTGATGGCGTTGGCAGGCCCCTCCTGTGTCGGGAAGGCCACCGTCAGATCTTGAATATTCAGCAAGGGTGAATCAGCCATACGGCCATTATAGCCCATTTCCTTCGCGAATCCGTTTGTAAAGTTTTAAAAGATAAGTAATAAGATGATGAGACTACAGTGTAATAAAACAATCATTAAGCGGATGGCCAGATCTGGATATGCGATTTCGCATATTTAGTTGAAATTTCTCGTGGTTATACTATAGATGGCAAATTAACGGTAATCAGTTTGAGCCCTCGTAAGCCTCTTACTTCCTGGAGATAAATAGATTTTATGCAAGCCCTTACCAATCTCTGGCGTGCCGCGTTTAGCGATGAGCCGTTCAGCGCCAGCCGAAATTTTCTGATCTGCGCCATTTTCTATCTGGTCGCAGGCATGCTTTTTGGTTTAATCGCTGCGCTGTTGATGTCTCAGCCTGATTTGATTCACGGCATTCCTCAATTGGCTTTCGGGCGGCTTCGCCCAGCGCACATCAATACCATCCTGATTGGGTGGTTATCGATGGGCTATGTTTCGTGCATGTTTTATATTGTGCCGGTTCTGGCCGGTCGTAAAAGTCTGTGGAACGAGCGCTTGGGTAATATCACGCTCTTTCTCTGGAATCTGACCGTGATTTTTGGGGTGGCGTCCATTTTGAATGGCTACACCGAAGGTCGTGAATACGCGGAGTTGAACGGTCCGTTCGATTGGTTGGTTCTGGGTGCGCTGCTTTTGGTGGGCTTAAATGTTTACATGACCATTTTTACCGGCACCGAAAAGAAATGGTATGTCAGCCTCTGGTACTTCATGGGGGCTTTGTTCTGGTTCCCGATTGTCTATGTGGTAGGTAACCGTTCGTTTGTGCAATTTACGGGCTTGAACGATGCAATTGCCGGTTGGTTCTATGGTCATAACATTCTGGGTATGTGGTTTACGGTTGGCGGGGTTGGCATTCTTTACTACCTCTTGCCTCGTTTTTCCGGCAATCCGCTCTACAGCCACACATTATCCATGATTGGTTTCTGGACGATTGGGATGTTCTACGCTCCGACTGGAACGCACCACATATTGCAATCCCCGGTTCCTGAATGGTTGAAGGCGATTGCCGTTATCTCCAGCGTATTCTTGCTGATTCCAGTGCTGACTGTGCAAGTTAACTTCTTTATGACCTTAAAGGGTAAATGGCATCTCATGGCGGATCATATTCCGATGCGCTTTGCCATGGCGGCTGGTTTGGCTTACCTGTTGACCTGTATGCAGGGCCCATTCCAGGCTACTCGAAGCATTAACTGGTACCTGCACTTCTCCAATTGGGTGGTAGGGCACGCGCACTTGGCGCTCTTGGCAACCTTCTCATTTGTTGTGTTTGCTGCCTCCTACTTTATTATTCCCAAAATTACCGGGCGTAAAATTTATAGCCGCCCTCTGGCTATCTGGCATTTCTGGCTCAGCTTTATTGGTTGGATCGTCATGATGATTTCTTTGACCATTGCAGGCTTGATTCAGGCGGCTGGTTGGCACTTTACCCTTCCGTACGATCAATGGGTGATGGAAATGATGCCGTACTTCTTTGTTCGTTTCCTTTCCGGTATCCTGCTGATTGCTGGTCAAGTGCTTTATATGTTGAATATATACAAAACTGTGTTCTCAAAATCGGCAGAGCCGCTGCCGGAATCGCCAACAGGCATTGCTTATGTGTAATGGCGCTCACAAGGACTATTAAGGAAAGAAGACGACACTATGCAACATAGAATCCTCAACTATCTGATTGCCGCTGTCTTTGTGGCCCTCATCTTTCTGACCATTATTTTCGTTACGGCGATTTTGCCTGCGACCACTTTCCAGCCGGAAGCGACTGCGGCAGCCCATTTATACACGCCGAGCGAATGGCGCGGTCGGGAAATTTATAAGCGGGAAGGCTGCGTTTATTGCCATACCCAGTTTGTTCGTTATCAAGACCGTGAAATGGGCGAGATGGTCCAGGCTGGTGACTATGTCCATGAGACACCCCACTTGCTGGGTACCGAGCGGACTGGTCCGGATCTTTCCAACATAGGTGGAAAATATCCTGATGCTTGGCATTGGGCACACCATATGCAACCTCGTTCTGTGAAACCGGGTTCATTGATGCCGTCATTTAGCTTTCTCCAAGATGATGAAATGCGCGATTTGATCGCGTATGTGCAAACCTTGGGCCGTGAGCGAGAATTGGCAGCCCGTCGTCGTAAGCCGGAAGCGAATGGAAAAGAAGCGGCTCATGGTGCGGAAGAGGCGGCTGTGCATACACCGATTACATGGTTAGAAGCTCCTCAAGAGTTGCGCGATGAATGGAAGCGCATTTCCAAAAACGTGGACCCCAACAACTCCGCAATTGCTAACTCCGGCCGGGGTATTTACATGCAAAACTGCGCGGTTTGTCATGGCGTAACGGGTCGAGGCAATGGTCCTATCAGTTCATCCATGATCAAAAAGCCCGCTAACTTTACTCGGCCTTTCTACGCCGCTTATACTGATGCGTTGTGGTTCTGGAGAGTCAAGGAAGGTGTGGCCGGTACCCGTATGCCACGCTGGGGTCGTACCCTTAGCGAACAACAGATGGGTTATTTGGTTGCTTTCCTGAAGACGTTACCAACCAATGGTTCTGTCCCTTCTGGCCAGCTGGAAACCACCAAATACAGTCAGTTGGATCAACCGGAGCCTATGAGCGCCAACTACAACGAAATTGAAAAGCTCAGTGAGCTTCATGCTTCTAGCCCCTACGTCTATGGAGGTGGAAGACACTAGTATGTGCCCGTCTTGTCTGTCTGGTGGCATTGGCCCGGGTTATATCGCCGCTTTTGCCATTTGCATTCTCTTCTTTCTGTTAGCCTTTGCCGCCATGCTTTGGGCATCACGCAATGGAAAGCTGGAAGATCTGGAAGATACCAAGTTTCGTATGCTGCACGATAATGATTAATGAGAACGGAACGTTGACATGGCTGAAGAAGTAAAACATGTGGATTCGGATGAAAATGCTTACGACGAGTTTGAGGTAGGCGAGCATAAAGTGCCTTGGTTTCTCTGGCTCTTCTTCATTGTCATCGTAAGTTGGGCTTCCATTTCCTGGATTCCATTTTTCGGATATTAATCAGAAGGTTTGATACTAATGGATTTCTCTTCTAAAAAGCAGACTCATCGCCAGATTCATCGGAATGTTCCGCTGCTCAGGACCTTCGCGCTGGTTGCCGCTGTGTCCTTCATGACATTCCTTAGTGGTTGTGCGGGTCAAACGACCAAGATTGTTGAAAACCAGTCGAATAATGGCTTGCTTTCAGAGCCGGTCGTGGATAAGACCTTGGTTGCGCAAGATTTTGCCTTTCCCTCTCGCTATCCTTCGTTGATGCGGGGACGTGAAATATTCCAGGCGCAATGCATAAAATGTCATGCTCAAGGCTACTGGCAAAATGACAAAGTCAAGCATGATATATCCTATACGACGCCGATAGATACCTACCTGATGTTAACCACGGGTCAGGCGCCAGCTGTAGAAATGCCGACACTGCAACGCCGCCAGGTTTTACCTGCAAGGCACCCGTCTTTTCGGGATCAACTCAGTCGGGATGATCGTTGGGCGGTTATCTTCTACACGCGTTATTTAGCCGGTGCCGGGGATATTCAATCTCCCGATCCAAAAACGGATGTGGCAGCCATTTTCGGTGGGAACTGTGCTGTTTGTCACGGTACCAAAGGTCAGGCAGACGGACCTTTATACACGGCTAAAACTGGCAACCATGAGCTGCATGACGGGACTCAGGTCCATAATCTCATGCCAGCGCCAGCAAACTTTCGTCAGTTTAATCGCTTGTATAACCGAACCGATGCGCAGCTACTGAAGTATATTTGCGAAGGGATCTATCCTTCCGCCATGCCTGCTTGGTTCGGAAACGTGAACGTCGATAAAGATAGCGGTAAAATTACCTATATCTTTACTGACAACCTGATCAGCAATCTGGTTCGTCATGTGCGCACTTTGGCGTATGACAATGACTTGTCTCAAGACTTGCCGGAATACAAGAATCCACCACCTGGCTTGCCGGTGATTGATAGTTGTAAACCAGTAGCGACGAATCGTCCTTGGACGACCAATATGCAAAATAATGGTCCTAACAAGGGACAGGTTTATGTTGCGCCCGCCGCAAACCCGATTACGGGTGGGATGGTTCATGTTGGCGATATGCCTGCAGTGCCGGTTATTCATGCCAATAAGGGTATGGGCGAAAGTCAGCCTTCTCCTGAAGAAAGGAAAGCGAAATGAACCGCCGAGATTTTCTTAAACTGATTGTCAGCATACCGGTTTTAGGGGCTGTGGCGTTATTTGTAAGCCCATTGTTTCGTTATTTGCGTCCTTCTTCCGGGCCTTTGAAAACTACGTCCTGGAATACCAAAGGAAATTTAACGGAATGGAAAGGAGCTTCAGGGATTGTGGCTCCTCCGGATATGCCGCAGGCTGAGCGAAAAGTTACGTTTAATTTATCGGATTTTCCGGCCCCTTGGTCTTATCAGCCCTTTACCTTTAGCCAGCGCAGTAAGGAATATACCTTCCGTCACTTCCAGGCGAGTAAAATCCCTGGTTTCGTGGTGCGATTGCCGGAGGATAAGGATGGTAAGCCGGACTTTATTGTGGTCAGCCGGATTTGTCCTCACATGGGTTGTGTGTTTAACTTCTTGCCGGATCCGGCGGAAGCTGCGGCTTACAACTATCCCATCGCTAAAAATCCCTTGTTTGCTTGCCCTTGCCATTTGAGTGTTTATGACCCCTTGCAGACTCAAGATGTCAGTGGCAAAATGTTGCGCGGTAAAGTGGTTAGTGGTCCTGCGCCTCGTCCGCCACGGCAATTTAGCTTTGAGATGACGGATACCCAATTGATTGTTGCCGCGTTAGAAGCGGGAGGGATTGCGTAAATGGCAGCTACCAATTCGTTTGATTTGAAATCGTTACCCACCCATGGCTTTAATTGGGTCAAAGAGCGGGTTCAGAAGATTGATCTCTTTGATGAGACCAGAGTGGATTTACAGGCTGAGTCCCCTTGGTATCAATTAGGGGCAATGTACTATTTGGCTTGGATGCTTGTACTGTTTACCGGTGTTATTCTGGTAGCGTTGTATTTGCCGACCACTGCTCAGGCTTTTAACTCTGTAGACGTACTTTCCCATAATCCGCTTGGTTCGATCCTTAGGGGGATGCATAAGTATAGCGGTGATGCCATGATTATCGCTGCTACGCTTCGTGTTTATCGGATGTGGTTTACGGCTGAGTACAAAAATAAGGGTGAACTGACCTTTATTTTAGGTATTTTGCTCCTAGTTATCGCGATGTATTCAGGTCTGACTGGTTACCTGCTGATCTGGAACCAGCGGGCTTTCTGGGCGACCAAAGTATTCGCCACATTCCCAACCTACCTGGATATTACGCCGGCGAATTGGGCTTGGCCTTGGGATTTTGCCCACTACAAAAACTCCTGGCTGATTCCGAACCTAATTGGTGCAGGTACGGCATTGGTTGGAAACCTGACTCACCAAGGTTTCAGTACCTCTCAAATCTTGATGGGCGGTAGTTCGATCGGGCAAGCGACTATGACTCGGTTCTACTCCTTACACTTTGCGCTGTCTCTGATTTTGCTGGTACTGTCTGAACTGTACTTCTACAAAAACCGGATGAATCGGATTAACCTCAAGAAGTCGAAAGTTTTCCTGATTGTGGCAATGATTGCGTTTACCGCCATTATTTTCCCGGCGGAATCCGGCACTCGCTCCAACCCGGAGGTAACGCCTCTACCGATTCTGTCTGACTGGTATTTCTTGGCGCTCTATCAATTGCTGAAATACATGGATCCTTATTGGGCGACTTTGTGGACCTTGGGTATTCCTTTTGTCACCATTGGCTTGACCTTCCTCGATTGGGGGCCGGAGCGCAACTGGTTGCGCCGTCCTCTTTTCACCAGTATTGGTATTATGGCCGCCGCCGAGTTTGTGGTCTTCTCTCTCTTGATTATTGCCAACAAGGCGAACATTGAGACGGATCCGCCTTATTGGTTCGCTCATATGATCATGATGATTACTATTGGGCAGTTCTGGCATTGGTCCATGTATAAGCAACGTTTCCCAATGACCTTCTGGGTATTGTTTAACCTGGTGGTCAGTGGTTGGTACTTTATCTTCTGGCATGTGATCGTAACGAACGTGAAGCTGAACGGTGCTTTTGGTGGACATACCATTACCGCTTGGCTGGCGAGTCTGCAAGGTACGCCCGTTGATATTAATTTCACCAATCTCTACTGGAGCTTGTTATGGGTTGCATTCTCTGTATTCCAGCTGCTTGTTGCTTTGGCTCTGTTCTGGAGCGATCGCAGCCGTCGCGACGCCCGTGAGGCAGGCTTGATTCCCGAAGGAGCGACTGCTTAATGGCACTACAGGGTGATAAAAAAACAACTCAAAAACCACTCAGCCGTGGCATGTGGTGGGCCTGCTTCTTGCTTGCCTCATTTGTAATGTCACTATGCTTCCAGACTTTTAAGGCATTCACCCTGGTGCCTAACTGGAGCAATGGGCTGGTGTGGGTAGTCGCAATGCTGTTGATGGCCCAAATGGTTTTAGTTTTGATTTATGATAGCTACGTTCAGGAAACTGCCAATGGGCGGGTTCAGCGGCCCATCCGGCTATTTGAATGGATGATGCAAAAACGATTCTTGCTGAGAGCAGTTCTCGAACAAAAGGAAGAGATTAAATGAAACGTTCCGAGTTAACCTGGAAAGATATTGTGGCCATCCTTTTGGGTTTAGCTGCCCTGGCTGGCTTAGTGGTTATGTTTAATTCCGAAGCCAAAGTGGTGTTGCACAGCGTGGCTTCCCCGGATGTGGTTCTGGAGCAGTTCAAAGTCCAAGTGCTTCCGGGCATTAAGAAATACAGTCTGGCTATTGGCGCTATTTTGCTGGCTGTAAGTATTTCTTATATTTTGCTTGGCGCACAGGAAGATATCTCGACCACTTTGGACGAGCAGGATTTGAAGAAATAGACGAGCGATAAGGAGCCCGTAAGTGTATACCGAACCGTTACAAAGAGCGACACTCTGGCTGGAAAGAGGATTGAACAATCTTTTTTCCCAACGATACAACCCGTTTTACTATCATGGTGCGTTGCCCAACTTTTTCATCTGGGCTTTGTTCATCTCTGGGTTGATCCTGTTTGCTTACTATCAGCCGACCCTGGCCAATGCGTACGCTTCCATCCATTACATTACGTTTGAGTTACCCTTCGGTAACCTGTTTCGTTCTATTCACCGCTATGCCAGCGATGGCATGATGATCTTCGTGATTCTTCACATGTGCCGTGTGTGGTTTACCGATCGGTATCGTGAATATCGGATTGTGCCCTGGATTACGGGCGTGGTCCTGCTGGTTATCGTGTTCATGATCGGTTTAACCGGCTACCTGTTAATCTGGGATCAACAAGCGGTCACCTTGGCAAACATTACGTTTAACCTGCTTAAGCGGATTCCTTTTATGGGTGAAGGTGTTTCCGAATTTCTGATGGCCGGTAAAGTAATGTCCGATTACACGTTAACCCGTTTTATGTTTCTGCACTTGGGCATTCCGCTGTTTATGATGTTTATGCTCTGGTTGCATTACCTGCGGATTACCCGTCCAGTCTCTGAGCCTCCGCTGCCTTTAGTCTTAATGATGGCTGGCGGTTTGTTCCTGACTTCAGCTGCCTTCCCAGTGACCTTGGATATTCTGCCCCAAGGTTTGAATGCGGCTGCTGCGCCTATATTGACTGGCCCAGGCAGCGTTAGCCCGCAAGTATACTTTGATATGCTGTATGCTTGGCCTCAATACTTGGCTGCGCAAGGTGTATCGCCAATAGTTGTGTTGCTATTGCTTTTGGCTGTGCCAGTTGGTTTGTTGGTGATACCCTACCTGCAGAAAAAATCCTTCAGAGGGCAGTTTGCACAAGTAACTCGCGAAAACTGCACTGGCTGTTCCCTGTGCTACAATGACTGCCCTTATGAAGCCATCACCATGGTGGACCGTGGTAATGACGGCACCCGTTTCAAGCGGTTAGCCGTGGTTGACGCAGGTCGTTGCGCTAACTGTGGTTTATGCGTCGGTGCCTGCGCTTTTAAAGCTATCGAAATTCCGCGGCGTGAAACCAATACGGTGTTGGCCGAGATTGAAGCTACTTTGGCTAGCGCCACACTATAAGATTGAACCTCACGAGAAGGATTAATCAGTATCATGACCAATGAGAAATCAAAGTTAATCGGTATTGTCTGCGAAAGAAGCGTGGACTTTGAAGGCAAGCTGGATGATAATGGCTACTTGCTGGATAACCCTGCCGTTAAAATCATCAAAGTGCCTTGCAGTGGTCAAATTCAGCCCATTATGCTGGAGACTGCCTTGAAAAATGGAGCTGCAGGGACTTTCGCGGTGGGTTGCCGGATGGGTGATTGCCATTACCGCGAAGGCAATAAGTTTTGTAGAGAACGCCTGCAAGGTAAGCGTATGCCCAAACTGAAACCCATGGTTGATAAGCGTCGGGTGCAGGCTTACTGGCTATCTGCGGTTGAGTATGACAAGTTGAAGGCCATGGTGGATGATTTTGCGGCTGTTTGTGACACTTTGCCAGCCCCGGAAGTTAAAGCCGCCTCTAAGGCCGCCAGCCCAAAGCCATAGAAAGAGACTGAAATGGAAGAACGTAAGGATATATCACTTTTCATTAAAAATGTCTGGTTTTTCCTCTTCTACTTCGCTCTGTTATTATTGATTGCAAGCTTTGGTATTATTGCAGAGAGCTAGAAGAGGATAGCGCTGACATGAGTACTACACCGTCAAATCATGAAAGTCATCAGACTCACGAGGATTTCGACATTACCAATCCGGAAGGGCGGATTACTTGGTTTTTCCGCGATTTTTGGCCAATTATTATTCCTGGTTCCTGCTTTTTGCTGATGTGCGCATTGCCGTTGACCTTGTCGGGTATGATGCACAACCCATTTAGTGCTGCAGATGTTGTTTGGCCTTTTTACGGTCTGTTGCTCATTGCTGAGTTTATTCTGGCCGTTATACTGATTTGGTTGGCACCACGGTTGCTAGGAGTTTACATGCTGGTTTTGGCCATTTATGGGCTGATCTTTGCTGAGAACTTTAAAGCATATACTGCTGGGTTTGTTAGCGATGGCCAGCACACTTGGATGATTAGCACGATTGCGATACTTTTCTTGACTTATACAGTGATTGGCAATCTGGTTTTCATGAATTCCCTGTGGAATGAGAAAAAAGCTGCTTTGAAATAAAAAATGTTTGTGATACAAAGACACTACAAGTGTGTCTATTTGAAAAATTCAAGGAGATCCCCCTAAATCATGGTTAAAATTCGCCTGAAGCGCTTAGGTCGCAAGCACAGACCCTTTTACCGGATTATCGTTACCGATATCCGTAACCGTCGCGATGGGGCTCCCTTGATGGAACTGGGCTACTACAATCCTATTTCCAAAGAACTCAAACTGGACAAGAAAACCGCAATGGAATGGATTGCTAAAGGGGCTCAACCGACTGATTCTGCGTTGCGCTTGATCAATAAGGCCGACGAAAATGGTCAGTTGATTGTGCTACAAGTGGCCAAGAAGGAAAAAATGTCCAAAAAGGCTGCTGAAAAAGCAAAAGCACTAGCAGCTCAGGGCTAGCTTTTAGTTAATTTTGAGTATAAAAAAGGGCCATCGGCTCTTTTTTATTGGAAATATTTTAATTACTCATATTTTATAAACTGGAATATATTTTAGATAACTATTCCATTGCGATATATGGGACTTGGTTCCCATGTAAGCTGAGTTTTGTGTTATTTGAATTGATTTTAAAGCTCAATGGGGAACATCATATCTTTATCTAAAGTAAGTTTAGGGTTGATAGTTAAAGGTAAAACTAGTCCGCATTTTGGCTTGACTTGGTCATCCTTAATTGTTTGTCTTGGAATCTTCATGCTGCAGGTCCTGGGTTTGCCGTTTAGCGGCGGTTCTGGTTGATGCTTGGGACTAGAATGGTTCGGTACGAATTGTTGAAGATAGGGCGCCAGTTTTTCCTGAATGGAATGTAAATTGATGATTCGTCCTTGATCATGCTGGATACTTAGGGTTTCTATCGCTCTTGGATGCAAGGATTTAATAAATCTTGCCAAGGATTGGAAATAGTTTTGTGATTGTTCAGTTTGTTCGATTAACACAAGGTATTCGTTTGTTTTGGTAGGGCTTTCGGATAAAGTGAGCCGATCAAACTCAGGGCAATGATCTTCTAAAAAATCGTCTAGCGTGTCTTTTGCGACCATTTTTGAGCCTTGAGGCGACAAGAAGTTTTCAGGCAGGCTGCGTGGTTTGGAGGTAGCTGATTTTGAAACCCACTGTAACTTATAGACTTTTTTGCATGACGAAGAAAGGCCGTTCAGCCGCATAATATACCCCTTCACTAATTTAAAACAGCAAAGCCAGACTGCTATTATGATCAGTCTTGCTGAAATTTGAGCGTTGCAATCAATAACCTAAAAATTAAATGTAAGGGTATTATACCCAAGAAAACAGATCAGCCAAGGGTGGGCTTCCAAGCTGGGCTATTAATTATTATTAGCGCTGGTTTTTTTGCGGGTTTGGTCGAGTGCGGCAATAGCATCCGGGCCAACCACCATACTCAGTGCGGAACGGGTACTGTTATAGTTTTGCAGGGCGTTTTGTTCTTCCTGCTTGGCGTTGTCCAGCATGGATTGCATTAAGGGCTGTAAGGTATCGGTAGTATTGCTGCTGGTTTTTAATGCATGATCGTAATACTTTTCGATGGTCGTGGACGCCTCACGGGCCATCGTCAGCCGTTCTTGAGCCTGACGATAAGTATAGTACTGTTCAATCAACTGGGATTGCAGTGCTTCTACCTCTTTGGCCAAAATAACCATATCAGCATCGGTTACCCTGCTTAGAGCGGAATCCTGGGGATTCCCACTAATTAATTCCTGAACCATATTGGAGCCAATCAGCCCAGCCGGTGTTCCGGTCCACATGGAGCCGGCGACGCCGCCCAGGTGCACCATGTTTTGTACAACGCGTTTGGTGAAGGAATCATTATCCACCGGCTTACCTGTGGCATCCCGTCGAGATAGTTTTTCAATGGCGTAGCGAATGGTTCCGCTGCGCTCTACCGCGGCTTCCCACAGCATGCCGATATCGGTGATGGATAATTCTTCATCGTCCCGAAGTTCATTGTTTACAGCCTTGTCCTCAGCATGTAAGGAATCTGCCAGTTTGTTTAATTCCATGCGGGTTTGCGGGTCTAGCTTTTGTGCCGTATCTGCAATGGTTTTTCGGGTTTCCGCACTTAGGACCGGGGGCAACTCCTTTTTGATGTTGGCTGGTTTGCTTGCGGTAGCCTGATGGCTGGAAGTATCTTTTGCAGGAGGTTGGGTTTTAGCCAACACGTGGGTAGGCAAGTTAAACAGCAGAGCGCTGGCTAAGGTCAGACCCAGTAAACTGTGATTGACGTGTCTGGGTAGTGAATACGATAAAGGCCGATCAACGGTCATGGCGAAGACTTCTCCTGTTTCGGCTGGGTTTGAGTCAAGCTTTGGGCTGCAGGATGCTCCATGATTTTATCTGGGATGGGCAGCGGTTGGCTATCTCCGAAATTTTTAACCGTGACTTGCTTTGTTTTTACGGTCCGGCCCGCGTTATTGGATAAGGCGGGCAGCGGAGGTCCAATCAACGGGTTTTCATCAGTATGCAAGCTCGGTCCAATTTCCATAGCCTGGGGCAAGGTGCTGAAATCATTGTTGTTGGAGGTGGGAGGATTGGAACCAGGCGTGGGCATCACGGTTGCGCTCGTGTTTAATTCGGGTGTTGGACCAATTTCATCGGTTGTGCTGGCTGTTTTTCCGTTCACACTGACATGAGGGGCCAATTCCAGTCGGGATACGGCATCAGTTCCTGCCAAGCGTTCCAGTTGCAAGCGATAAAGCTTGGCTTTCTGGCGGAGTACGGTTTCCTGCATTAATGCATTGTAATAAGCCGAACCAGCCGCCATCACGCTTAAATCACTTTTGGAGCCTAGCGCTTTGGAGTACAGGTTGTTGTTTTTCATCGTAATTTCCCGCGCTTCGGCCAAGGTTTGCAAGGTGGTTTTATAGTCCTGATAGTTGTGAATTAACTTGAGTTTGAGTTCATCCAACAGGCCGGCCAGCTGAATCTGCTCCGTAGCAGACAAAGTATTTGGAGCGGGCTTGGTGTTGCCATTCGCTAAATTCTGCATGGCCTGACCCAGGCTCATAGCGCCCATATTTTGATACGGGCTGGCGCCGGGTAGCATAGTCGCTCCCATGGTGGCGCCGGAAATCAACAGGCTCAGACTCTTCGATAAAAACTTGCTGGATTGCTTCTTCTGCAAGTCGGCAGGGGTGGCCAGCTTTTCCAGTGAAAAGCGAATAACCGGGTTTTTTTCGACGGTGGCTTGCCAAAGGTACTCTAAATCCGCCTGATCCACTTGCTTCTGGATATCCATAAGCGCCTGGGTTTGCTCATTGTGAGTGGCCACATCCAGCTTGGTTGCTAAACGATCCACCTTGGGCGTGGTATGGATGGCCGGGCTGCTTACGGCGGATAAGGCGACCGGGTTCAGGTCATTCTCCGTTTGTTGGGCCTGATGCTCAATGAGTTTGGCATTAATGCTGGCAATGGGCGGTAAAAAATTGCGAACCGGCCAAGCTGCTTGGGTTGGCTTAGCTGCGCTTGCCGTCATCAGCGGAGCATTGCTCAACAACAGAACAAAGGCCAAGGCGAATCCCAATGTGGCTTTTATTTTAAAGCGTTTGATTGCGGATCCGGGGGATGTCATCGGTCGGTTCCGGTTGTCGGCTGTTCTGTCAAGGTTGGCTCCCAAGCCATAGAATCGAGACTCCATGAATTCCATTGTAGTCTATTATTTCTACTAAAACCGGCTTTATTGAACAGGTTCCTAAAGGCGGGGGATTATCGCGAAATGGTAATAAAACTTAACACCCGCAGTGAGCCAGTTGTGTTTTAGGACGGAAGTTTGTGGCGATCGTTCCCAAATTACCACTGGGTCACTTCGCCAGGGGATTTAATGGCCTGGACGACCTTTAAATCAGCAGCGTAGTATGTGCCGGGTTCAATCTGAGCGGCTGGATCGTAGCCTTTCTCTGCAAAATGTCCGGGAATTTCCTGATCACTCAACTCCAGTTTTACAATTTGGTTTAAGCCTTTGTGTGCGTACCGGTCAAACACCATTAGTCGTAAAGGACCACCGTACAAAGCAGGCAAGGGTTTTCCGCTAACGCGCATGCACAACAGCGCCCGCTGGGCATAGAGATCTTTCAACAGCAAGCATTCCCGGTGACCTGACAGGTTGGTCTGGATTAAAAACTGGGCTTCTGCCTTGGGCGTCACTCGATGCAGCAACTCCTGCAAGACGAACCCTTCCCACGATGTCCGGTAGGTCCATCCATCGGCGAATACCAGCCGACGGTTCTGCTGTATCCGAGTGAAGTTGTTCATGTCCTTCAAGGTGAAAGCCTGGGGGCGTTCCACTAGCCCCGTCACTTCCAATTGCCAGTGATCCGGATCAAAGCCGGCAAAACCGTCCAGGTAGTTGGCAGGCCAGTTTAAAAAAGCCTTATCCAGGGCGCTGCTTTTTTCTGTTACGCCAGCGAAGCTGCCAGCGTTGCGATTGTAGAGACTATGAAACATGGCGGCATTGTAACACAAGAACGGAAGCCTTATGATGGTAAAATGTCCTTTTTGGGATGCTAGGTTCGATTGGTTTCCCGGTGAACAAAATCTGCGCTTGGACATCTCTCATAATCAGGTGTTTGTTTTATCATAGGATTAGCATTAGTCGTTATTCAACCCCAGCCATTCGTGTAAAGCGTCCCGCAATGACAGGTGTTTATGAGTCGCTCATTTCTGACCCAAACCGTTCTGACCCGAGTAGTTCTGGCTATGGTAGCCGCCTCGGCCTTGTCGCCTTGGATGTTGGCCTCATCGGCCAGTTCCGCGATTACGCCAATCTCGGATAACATCCGTATCAGTGCGGATAAACAGTCGTATAACCTGGAAAAAAAGAAGTATTTCCTCAGTGGTCACGTCACGGTGGCGTACCAGGACATGAAAATTACCGGTTCTACGGCGGAAGTGGATATGGATGCCGCCGGGAAGCCCCAGGTGGCGCACTTTTTTAATCGCCCCATATTCAAGCGCGTTAAGCCCCGCATTGGTGAAGACCAGGTCATTGGCGATATCATCAAGGTGTATCTCAACGATGACCGCTATGGGGCAGAGGGTAACGTCGATTCCCATATCGTGACAGTGGCCGCGGACCCGTTCCATATTCGCTCCGATGTGCAGGAATTTGACAACAAAAACCGGGTTATGTCTGCTAGCGGCAATGTTTATGTGGACTATAAAGGTTCACAAGCGACCAGCGCCTTGGCCAATGTGCGTATGAAAGAGGGTGGTAAGGCGGATCGGGCCATTTTTACAGGTAACGCGCGTATTAAGCAGGAAAACAGTGAAATTCTGGGCGACCGGATCACTGTTATGGTCGATTCCGGTAATCTGATTGCCGAGCATAACGTGAGAACCCGAGTGGATCTCAAGAATCAGAACACGACTCCTTCCGCCACAACCGTTAAACAAGGTGTGACTGCAGGCGCTGCGGCTCCGGCCACCAACCTGGATCAGCCGACTAAAGTATTTATTACCTCCGATTATCAGCAGTACGATAAGGCTTCGGACATGATGATCGCCAGTGGCAACGTGAAAATCCTGTATGGCGATTACGTTGCCGTGGGTCCCAAGGCCACTTTTAAGCTGAAGGGCAACGACCTGGACAAGATTTATCTCACCGGACGGCCCACCATTACGGACAATGGCCGTACCGTGACGGGTGATCGGATTACCATTACCACCAATCCCAAGAACTTTGACGCCATTGGGAACGTGAAGGTCAACTTCAAGGCGAATCAAAAGCCTGGAGCTGCCACTGCGCCGCCCCCCAGCAGCGCGAAAAAGCCAACCGAACTGAAAGTGCCCAAAGGAAGCAACGGTAAGCCTTTGCCCTCCGATGATCCGAGTGATTATTAATCGGCCTCCAGTTTTTACCCCCTGATATTGTTTTGAACGGAAAACCCACCTATGCCTCTCGTTGTTGAGCACCTGCGGAAAACCTATGGGGGCCGTCCGGTGGTGAATGACATTTCTTTCGATATCAATCATGGGGAAATTGTCGGGCTATTGGGTCCCAATGGGGCCGGTAAAACGACCACGTTCTATTCTGTGGTGGGTATTGTCAAACCGGATAGCGGCCGGGTGGCGTTGGATAATCGGGTTTTATCCGGCTTGCCTATTCATGAGCGGGCTCGGGCCGGAATTGGGTATCTCCCTCAGGAAACCTCGGTATTCCGCAGGCTGACGGTTGAGGAAAACCTGATGCTGGTGCTGGAATTCCAGAAGATCTCTCAAAAAGAACGCCAACAACGCATTGATACTTTGTTGCATGAGTTTGGCGTGGAGAAGCTGCGCAAGGCATCCGTGATCAGTCTGTCCGGCGGGGAGCGTCGGCGAGTAGAGATTGCCCGCGCCATTGCCACTAACCCGCAGTATCTGTTGCTGGATGAGCCCTTTACCGGGATTGATCCCATTGCGATTCAGGACATCCAGAAGCTGATCGTGATTTTGAAGCAGCGGGGTTTGGGTATCCTACTGACGGACCACAACCCCAGGGCGACTCTTTCGGTCGTGGATCGGGCCAACATCATCCACGACGGCAAATTGATCTTCTCCGGCAGCAACGTGGAAGTCTCCCAGAACGAGATGGTTCGCCGCACGTATCTGGGTGAAGACTTTACCCTGTAGCGAGGGTGTTGGGGATGCGCGTTCCAAAACCGTTGACCATGCTGGACTGGTACCTGTGTAGCCAACTGGTGCTGATTATTACCTTTGCTATTGTGCTGTTCAGCATTATCTGGCTGGCACCGGATACCATGTTTAAGCTGACGCAGTATGTATTCTCCAAGGATTTAACCTTGCCTCAGGCAGGCGTGATGTTTTTGTACCACTTGCCGGAGGTATTGCAGCAGACGATTCCCGTGGCGGTGTTGTTGGGGACGGTGGTGCTATTCCAGCGCTTAAGCCAGCACTACGAACTGGTGGCATTGTTGGCCAGCGGTGTGAGCCCTAGCCGTATTCTGATTTCCGTACTCTGGGTGGGCTTATTTTTTGGTGGGCTGCATGCGGCGGTGAATGAGATTATCATTCCGCAAACCGCACCGCGACTGGAAAAGGCTTATATCACCCATAACCTCAAAGATCTGCCGGATCGCAACTTCCTCTTTGTGGAGAAAAACCATCAGAACCAGCTCAGCAAATTTTTCATGATTGGACAGATTCAGAATCCGCAGCTCAGCGACTTTATCATTCTCTACTACGATGAAACCCCCATGCATGGGGTGCAGATTTCCCATATTTTGCGCGCTAAAACGGGACGTTGGCTGCCCGGTAGCCAACAGTGGGTTTTGCAGGACGGTATAGAATACGTACTGAATGAGGAAGGCGTGTACAAAGAAATCCGCCAATTCCAGGAACAACAAATCCGGACGGATAAATATGCTCCCATACTGCTGGAATATAGTCGCCTGAACCCCATGTCGATGCCTTGGGGGCAGTTGAATCAGTATATTAAACTGTTGAAAGAGGGTGGGCAGTTGCAAGACGTGCCCTACTTCCAGGTGCGTCTGTGGCAAAAGTGGTCCGCGCCGATAGCAACGATAATCTTTGCCATCATTGGCGCCTTGCTGGGTATGGAGCGAGTACGCACCAACCGGGTTTACGGCTTGATTTTTGGCGCCATCGTAATTTTCGTTTATAGCATTTTGGTGCCGTTCTCGGGTAGTTTTGGCGCTTTGGACTTATTATCTCCCTGGCTGGTCGCATGGCTTCCTTTATTCATCGCCATGCTGGTTACGGCGGGTTTACAAGGTATTCGCGCAAAACAGGGATAGTTCTTTTGACAGGTTTTTTCAATCAGAATGACGAATAGATTCAGCTACGCTGGTATTCCTTGAGATTAAAATTACACTAAAATGGGAATAGTCCAGGGAAAGCGTGATGCGATGATCGATGGCTGCCATTTTTAAGAACTACTATCAAATATTGGGGGTAGAGCCGTTTGCCGATACGGATACGGTGAAGGCCGCCTTCCGAAAGCTGGCCAGGACTTACCATCCGGATTTGAACAACGGCAATCGGCAATCCGAGGAAAAATTCAAGGAAATTAACGAAGCCTACGAGATTTTAGGTAATCCGGAAAAGCGAGCCATGCATGACACCATGCTCAAGGCGATGCAAGGCTTGGGGAGTCATAGCAAAAAGCAGGGGGCTCAGACTAAAGCGAAAGCGCAGCCCAATGCCAAGCCGCAATCCGCTCAGCCTGATTCTTCCTCTCAGGCGGCATCCCAGAAATCGCCTACACCCACAGCCGATACTAACAAATCCACCAACTCGGAAAAGTCCAAGGAAGGTTCTTCCAAGAAGGCTGAAAAATCTTCTAATGCGGGCGGAATTTTTGAAAGTTTCCTGAAAAAGAATCTGTCGGACCGGGAAGCGAACGATTCATCCAGCGATGAAGGCGTTTTTCGGAAGAAAAAGGCGTCTGATGTAAAGGGCCAAGCTCAAGAGCCTGCTCGCCGCGGCGAGGATGTGATCGTTAAAACAGCGATCAGTCCTCAGGAAGCGACTGAGGGGGTGGTGAAAACGGTGAATGTTCAGCACAATGAGTTATGTCGTCGTTGTGCCGGAACGGGGAAGCTGAATGGCGCGGTGTGCCAAGCCTGCAACGGAGAAAAAATCCTGGTGCGCCTTAAAAAAATTGACGTGCGTATCCCGGCTGGGGTGAAGAATGGCTCCAAGGTGCGGGTGGCCAAAGAAGGTGGGCGAGGCACCGGCGGACAGGAAAATGGCGATCTCTTCCTACAAATTGAAATTTTATACGATGCCTCCCTGCGCATTGAAGGCATGGATGTCCACGGCGAGGCGGCTTTGTCCTTTACGGATGCCGTACTGGGTGGAGAGATTGAAGTGCCGACTCTTAATGGATTGGTGAAAGTCACGATTCCGGCAGGCACCCAAACCGGCAAAGTGTTCCGGTTGAAAGAGCGCGGTGTTCATAGCGGGGCCAGCAAGGGTGATCATTATGTCACCGTCCTGGTCATCACTCCGGAGCATCTTTCCGCCCGAGAAAAAGAGCTATACCAGGAGTTAGCGAAGCTTCGTCCTGAAAAACCCACGCTTAAGAAGACGAGATAATGTTCAACGGATTTTATTAGATAGTTTCTTAGGGCAGTTATCGTTCGCTCTACACTGTTTGGATGATGAACGACCCCCGGTAAAAATTACATAATATGGATGAATATGTGGTGAACGAGTGTGGAGTTTTTCCCCATGCAGGGAATAGGGAGCCTAATCCGGCCAGTATTGTCGCCCAATAGGGTTTCGGGTTTTTGGAAGAGTCTGATATTAGCAATGCTAAGTCTGGCCGTGTTGTGGGCTTTAATGCCCCATGCGGTGGCGGAAGTGGGTTTGCCAACCCTGAATGTGAAGGTGGGAACGGCCTCCAATCCGCAGGAAGTTAGCCAGGGCTTGCAGATTTTAGTCATGATGACGGTGCTGACTTTGGCGCCGGCGATTTTAATCATGGGTACGGCCTTTACCCGGATTGTGATTGTGCTGTCCCTGGTGCGTCAGGCCATTGGTACGCCACAGCTACCACCCAGCCAAGTGATTATCGGTTTGGCGCTGATTCTGACGTTTTTCGTCATGTCTCCCACTTTTAATCAGATGAATACCGAAGCCTTCAAACCTTACTTCAGCGGCGCTATGACCCAGGAGGCTGCTCTGACCAAGGCCATGAATCCGCTGCGGACCTTCATGTTCAAGCAAACCGCCTCGCGGGATCTGGAATTGTTTATGGGGCTGGCCAAGCTGAAAAAGCCCAAGAATCGGGCAGACGTTCCGACTTATGTTTTATTGCCTGCGTTTACCATCAGTGAACTAAAAACTGCGTTTCAGTTGGGCTTTATCATCTTCTTGCCCTTTCTCATCATCGATATGGTGGTGTCCAGTATTCTGGTTTCCATGGGGATGGTCTTTTTGCCGCCAACGTCCATTTCGCTGCCGTTTAAGCTGGTGCTTTTCGTGCTGGTGGATGGCTGGCATCTTATTTCCCAATCGCTCGTTACGGGCTTCGGTTAAGGAGGGCTGTGCGGATGAGCGAGAGTCAATTTATCGATCTGTTGCAAAATGCGGTGTGGCTGGTAATTATCCTGTCCGCACCCTTGCTGGTAATTAACCTGGTGGTGGGTTTGGGCATTTCCATTTTCCAGGCGGTCACCCAAATTCAGGAATCCACCCTGACCTTTGTGCCCAAAGTGCTGGCGTCCTTTCTGGTGCTGGTGTTGGCTGGCCCCTGGATGACCCAGATGGTGGTGGATTACTCCCAGCGCATTTTTCATCAACTGATTGAGGTGGCCCAAGCCCCCAAGAAATAGATCCCTGTTTGTTCATTGCCGATAACCCCGGAGCGTGTCCCGTTTGGATTTAAGCCTGCTGACAGTAAATACGGTGATTGCCTTTCTGCTCATCTTGTTTCGGGTGAGCGGCATGATGCTGAGCGCGCCGATTTTCAGCATGCAGAACATTCCCGCCCAAGCCAAGATTGGTCTGGCGTTGGCGTTTTCCTTGATTCTATTCCCGCTGCATACGGCTAATCTGGTGGTCCCCAAGGATTTAATCCAGTTTGCCGGGATGGCCATCCAAGAAACCGTAATCGGGTTGTTATTGGGTTATGTCGTCACCCTGATTTTTATGGCGCTGCAAATGGCCGGGGAATATGTCAGCATGCAGATGGGTCTTTCGGCGGCAAACCTGCTGGACCCCGTCACCCATACCCAATCGCCCATTGTGGGACAGTTTTTCTTTTACTTCGCGGCGCTCATTTTTCTGTCGTTGAACATTCATCACGGCCTCATTGCCGGTTTGGATCGCAGTTTCAATTTTATCCCGTTGGGGCATTTTATTGGGGAAGGCCATTTAACCGGCGGGCTTATGGCGGAACGGTTCATCAAATTGACCAGTGATATGTTCATCATGTCCCTGATGGTGGGTGCTCCACTGATGGGCTTGTTGTTGGTGACTGAAATTTCCCTGGGCTTTGTGGCGAAGGTCATGCCCCAGATGAATGTCTTTATGGTGGCCATGCCGTTAAAAGTGCTCATTGGCCTACTGGCTATCCTGATTGGCCTGCCTTATCTCAGCACCTTGCTGGGCGATCACTACGCGCACCTGGTACAGGTCCTGCTGGGCCTGTATAAAACCTGAGGGAGGCGCTAGATGTCCGGCGAAAAGACAGAAAAGCCAACAGCCAAGCGCTACCAGGATGCTCGGGAGAAGGGTCAGGTAGCAAAAAGCGCAGATTTCAACGGGGCGGTTGCTTTGATGGCGGCTGCCTGGGGTATGTCTTACGCGGGGCCGTATGCGGTTTCCACTTTGTACGGGCAGATGAAGTACACGTTTGGCAATTTACTCAGCAGCTCTCTAGCGTTAAAGCCGCTCTCCACGGATAATTTCAACTCGTTAATGTCCAGCACCATTCAATCCGCGGTCTGGCTGATGCTGCCGCTGCTGGGAGTTGTTGCCGTGGCTGGGGTTCTCTCCAACCTGGTGCAAGTGAGACCTCTGTTCTCCATTCAGGCGATTTTTCCCAAATTGGATAAGATCAATCCGCTCAGCGGGTTTAAACGCTTTTGGTCTACTCGTTCTCTGGTGGAAGTAGGCAAGGCTCTGCTAAAAATGGCGATTATTGGCAATACCGGCTACTTGATTATCAACAACCACTTGCAGGAACTGATGACACTGGGTGCTGTGGAAGTGCCCGTGGCCTGGATGACCATCATCAAAGTGGTCGGGGAGATTGCCCAGTGGTCCTGTATCTTGTTTCTGGTGGCCGGTTTTATCGATTGGCGGTATCAGGCTTGGGAATTTGAAAAGCAACTGCGTATGAGCCGTCAGGACATCAAGGATGAACGCCGGAATTCTGACGGGGACCCCATGATGAAAGGCCGAATCCGCCAGATGGGCGTGAAAATGGCCAAAACCCGACAGTTGGCACTTGTGCCAACGGCGGATGTGGTGATTACCAACCCGACCCACTATGCGATTGCATTGAAGTACGATCCGGATATCGCCCCTGCCCCGGTGGTGGTGGCGAAAGGTAAAGATCTGTTTGCCCAGAAGATTAAGGAAGTGGCGCGGGAACATAACGTGCCCATGGTGGAAAACAAGCCCTTGGCTCGTTCTCTGTACCCCATCGTCGAGCTGGAAGCCATGATTCCGCCGGAACTGTTCGTGGCTGTGGCGGAAGTGCTGGCCTATGTCTTTTCCACCAATAAAGGCCGCAGGCTGGCTGCGCAGAAACGTTCTGCGGAGCATGCCAAAAAGAAGCAGCGACCCAATGGGGAGCCTAACGCATGACCGCCCCGGCTGAAAAGAAACTGCCCTTGCTGAGTTGGCGTCAACTCATGAAGCACAACGATGTGCTTTTGGCGGTCGGCATTGTGCTGGTGCTCACCATGATGCTGATTCCACTGCCGCCGATGCTGCTGGACATCATGCTGACCATGAACATCGCGCTGTCCGTTACTATTTTGCTGGTGACCTTGTACACGCAAGAACCGCTTCAGTATTCCACTTTTCCCACGGTGTTGTTGTTTGCCACCTTGTTCCGTTTGGGCCTGAACGTCAGCACCACGCGGCTCATTCTGCTGTACGGCGAGGCAGGGCAGGTGGTGCATGCCTTTGGGAATTTCGTTATCGGCGGCAACTACGTAGTGGGTATGCTGCTGTTTGTCATCCTGATCATTATCAACTTTATCGTTATCACCAACGGTGCGGGCCGCGTATCGGAAGTGGCTGCCCGCTTTACCTTGGACGCTATGCCCGGTAAGCAGTTGAGCATTGATGCCGACCTGAACGCGGGCATGATTGACGAGAAAGAGGCCAAACGGCGTCGGCAAACCATTCAGCGGGAAGCGGACTTCTACGGGACCATGGATGGCGCCAGCAAGTTCGTTAAGGGCGATGCTATCGCGGCGATTATCATTACGGTCATTAACATTGTAGGCGGCTTGATTATTGGCGTTATGCAGATGGGTATGCCTTTGGCTCAAGCCGCCGCTACATTTACTACCTTGTCAGTTGGGGATGGCTTGGTTTCCCAAATGCCCGCGCTGATTATCTCTGCCGCGACCGGTATTCTGGTTACCCGTGTGAATGACTCCGAGCAGTCTTTGGGGGATGAAATCGGCGGGCAGATGTTTAAAAACCCCAAGGTGATGGCCATTATGGGCGGATTGATGCTGGTAATGGGAATGGTGCCCGGTTTGCCCAATATGCCCTTTTTAAGCATCGGTGCATTGGCTGTGGGGGCGAGTTTTCTGCTGACCAAGAGCAACCGGGAAAAGGCCGAGATGGCTTTAATCGAGGAAAACAAGGCCAAGCTGGCCCAGAAAAGCAGTAAGAAAGCCACCACAGAAAACGTGCTGGAATTGTTGCAAGTGGAAATGATGGAACTGGAAATCGGCTACCGGTTAGTCCCATTGATCGAGGCGGACTCTGGTGGCGATTTGCTGGAGCGGATTGCGCAAATCCGTCGACAGATGGCGCTGGAGTTGGGCTTTGTATTGCCGTCGGTGCGGGTACGGGATAACCTGCAACTGGCGCCGAACCAGTACAACATCAAGCTGCGAGGAGTTACTATCGAAACCGGCGAAGTCATGTCCGATCTCTGGCTGGCCATGAGTACGGACCCGGATCTGGCGGAGCCTATAGACGGCATTGAGACGAAAGAGCCAGCCTTTGGCTTGCCCGCCCTCTGGATTGAGGTGGATGAGAAGGAAGGCGCGGAATTGGCCGGTTACACGGTGGTTAGCTCATCGGCAGTGGTATCCACACACTTAACGGAAGTGATCAAGAAAAATGCGGCGGATATTCTGGGTCGTGGCGATGTACAGAACTTGCTGACCAATGTCAAAAAGTTCAACGAAAGCCTAGTGACTGATTTAGTGCCGGATATGCTGACTGAGGCCGATGTGCATTTGGTGCTGCAAAACCTGTTGCGGGAAAAAGTCTGTATCCGGGATATGGTTTCCATCCTGGAAGCCCTCAGTTATCATGCGCGGGTCAATAAAGATACCGATTACCTGACTGAACAGGTCCGCATGGCCTTGTCGCGGAGCATCTGCAAGCAACACCAGAATCCTGACACGGGTGAGTTGCCGGTGGTGACACTGGATCCCGCCGTGGAAGAGCAGATTGCCCAAGGTCTGACTCCGGATGGCCAAATGCTGGCCCTGGGTCCGGTGTTTACCCAAAAGCTGTTTGCCGCGCTCAATGCCGAAGTAGAGCGGGTGATCAGTACGCAAGGCGTTCAACCGGTGCTGTTGTGTAACGGTAAGCTGCGCCTGCCGTTCCGTCGTTTGATCGAACGGATGTTGCCGCAGATTGCCGTGTTATCTTACAGCGAGATAGGTCCTACGGTTAGGGCGACCGCTTTAGGTTCCGTGCGGGTGGACATGGCCCAACTTGCATAGGCTGGAATGAGCAGAAGCGATGAATATCAGTAAAGGCAGAACAGGCAATTGATTGAGGATGACTAGGCTATGAACCTATCCATACGTTTAGCTGGCCTTTTTGCGACTGCGGTGTTTATCGTCACCGCCCTGCCGGGTTTTTTCAAGCAAGTGCAGCCTCACCATCTGACCCAGATGGCTACCGATACCATTTCCGGCGTATCCCTAATGGAGACTTTGCTGATCAGCGTGGGTGGCGCCGTTGCCGCTGCCCTTATCGGCTATATGATTGGCGAGATCCTGACTCATCCTGCGCCCAGGCGTAAGAAGAAAATTTATGTCAAAAAACAAGTTAAGGAATTTGATCCGTCTACTGTAACAAGCCCAACCACACCATTATTGGAATATGAACCTTCTCCACCAAGCCCTGCAGCGCCAGCCGCAGAGCCTCCGCTGGATCTGCCAAGCCCGCAGTCGAGTCCTGAATAGTGCTCAGTGTTCATGACTAGGACGAGCAATATTTCAGCGAAATATTGATATAATGGGAACTTGGGTTGATCTGGATAAATTTGGGATTCAAGTTTTTCCAAAAAGGATCGATACCCAGTTTTACCATTGCCAGTAATGGACCAATGGTGCGTTTGAAGTAACTTAAACCGTTTATGGAATCAATCGAACCTCCAGGCAGTACAGATTTGGCCGGGGCGTCGGAAACCCCGACGTATATCGGACCACGGGAGCATGTCTTTCAACATGCGGAATCTTCCTTGTGGGTGGCTTTTGCGGTCAATATCATCATTGGGAGCGTCAAGTTCGTAGCGTGGCACTTTACCGGCAGCCCGTCCGTGTTCAGCGAAAGTTTGCATTCGTTTGGCGATAGCGCTAACAGTGTCGCCCTGATCCTGGGCAACAAGTTCAGTCAGCGTCCTCCGGATCGCACACATCCCTTTGGATATGGCTTGGAGGCTAACGTTTGGGCTTTGGCAGCCTGCGTTTTCCTGTTTGTGACTGCCAGCCTGGCCTGCTTGGAAGGCGTACAGCATTTTCAGCACGCGCAACCCCTTGCCGCTGGCGAAAGTGGCTTTTTACTCTCGTTAGGCATCCTGTTGTTTAGCGTGGTGATGGAAGTGATCGCAGTACACCGAGCATGTGAGGCGGTTTTAGCCGAAGTGCAGGTGGAGCCTGAGAATTTTCTGCAAACCTATACGCTGGCCTTCCGTCATATCAAGCATGTGTTGAGTCCAACCACCCGTTTTGTCTTCTATGAAGATAATATTGCGTTATTGGGCGCTATTTTGGCTTTGCTGGCCATCAGTTTTTCCCATTTTGGCGTGCAGTGGGGCTTATTACCGGCCAGTGTAGCCCATCAGCCCGATGCGGCAGCCTCGATCATGATTGGCTTCATGCTGTTTGGGATGGCGATTTACCTGTTCCGGCACAACCGGGGCATCTTAACGCAGACCTCCGCATCTCCCAGAGTGGAAAAGCGGATTAAAGATCTGGTGACCAGCCTGTTCGGTGTTTCCGAAGTGTTGGATCTTAAAACGGTGGATCATGGGTTAGCCGGGTTGACCGTTCACCTGATGGTCAAGGTGGATCCCTATATCCAGGTGAAGGATGTGGACGATTTAACCGAGCGGATTAAGGACAAAATTCAGAACCGCATCAGCCAGGTGAGCCAGGTATTTGTGGAAGTGCTGGCCGATGAGTCCGAGATTGAATGGGGCGAAAAGTTTAATAACCTGATTGAGCAGGGTCGCGAGGAAGGTGTGCTGGAGCCTCGGGATGAAATTTTGCTGAAGAATGTATACGATTTCACTGAAAGCACGGTGAAGGACATCATGATTCCCCGGATTGACGTGGAATGCGTAGAAATCGAGACGCCCTTAACCGAAGTGGCCGATTTAATCATTGAAACCGGTCATTCCCGCTTACCGGTCTTTAAGGAGAACGTGGACGATTTAGTGGGCTTGGTGCAGGCGCGTGACGTGTTCGATAAAATCCGCAAGGACCAGATGAATACGCCACTGGCCCAAATCGTGCGGGAGATTGATATTTACCCGGAGAACAAACCCATTAGCGACTTGCTGGAAGACTTCAAGCGCAAGAAGATCCGGGTAGCCGCCGTGGCGGACGAGCATGGCGGTTTTGCGGGCATTGTGACCGTCGAAGATGTGATTGAAGAGATTATCGGCGAGATTTGGGATGAGCATGAGGAAGAAGAGCCTATGCTGACTTTCCTCACGCCGAGCAAAGTGCTGGTGAACGGCAAATTTGAGATTGAAGATATTAACGATCAACTGGACTTGAACATCCCCTTCGATGATTTCAAGACGGTGGGCGGCTATGTGTTCGGCGCATTGGGCCGAGAGCCTGAGAATGGGGATGAAGTCAACTTTGAGGACCTGAAGTTTACCGTCACGGAGGCGGAGGGTCCTCGGATCGTAAGTGTGATCATTGAATCACCGGTGCCTTTTGAGCTGGAAAAGACTGAAGAATCGGCTAACCATCGTGGTAATGGCCATGGCGATCAGTAAATATCGGCTCTGAAAGGCTCCATCACACTGACTTAACGATGTCTGTATTCTGCCCGGCAGCGTTTACAGTTTGCATGACTTGTTGATGCAATGCTTCCACCGAATCCAGAGCGTTGAACACATGGATGCGTTGAGGATTTTGGCTGGCCACAGTCAAGTAGCCCTCTCTCACCCGGCGATGAAAATCCGCTTTTTCCGCTTCCATGCGGTCAGCCTGCCCACGATTATTGACACGCTGCGCCAGAATATTGGGATCACCGTCAAACAATAGCGTCATGTCCGGCTGACGGCCTTGTAAGGCGATGGTGTTTAGTTCCTGAATAGTTTCCAGTGATAAGCCTCGCCCGTATCCTTGATAGGCCAAGGTGGAATCGATATGGCGATCGCAAAGTACGATTTTACCGGCCTGCAGCGCGGGAAAAACCACTTCATCCATATGTTGCGCTCGATCGGCGATAAAGAGCAGCAATTCGCTGATGGGGAAAACCGCGCCTTTGGAGTGCAGCAGGATTTGACGCAGTTCCAAACCAAATTCCGTTCCTCCCGGATTGCGCGTTAATATGACCGGATGGCCCGCCGCTTCCAATGCCTGGGCGCATAATTCCATCTGGGTGGACTTACCGGAGCCGTCAATGCCTTCAAATGTTATAAATAAACCGGATTGCTGGGTATTCATCGAGGAAGCTTTCTGGAAAATGACCATTCTACCGATTTCTGCTTCAGTAAATCACGAATCTCGGTTAAAAGAAGCTCTTCCTTCGGGGGGGTGGGTGGCGGTGGAGCTTCGGTTTTTTTCCAGTGATTCAGGAGTTTCACCACGGCGAATAGGACCGCAGCGACGATAAAAAAGTCCACCGTGGCTTGTATGAATTTTCCATACTCCAGGGTGGCGGGTTCAGTGCTGCTTAACCCCGGTATGGGGGTTGGGTTAGCCAGCTTGAGCTTGAGCGATGTGAAATTAACGCCGCCGGAAAACAGTCCCACAAAGGGCATAATCATATTGTCGACCAACGCGCTGATGATCTTGCCGAACGATGCCCCAATGACGACCCCGACCGCTAAGTCCAGGGCGTTTCCCTTAATGGCGAACTCTTTGAACTCTTGCCATAAGCCCATATGCTATCCCTCTTTGCTTAGTTTGATCCACATGCAGTGTTTTACTGCAAAGCGGATGGCTTGGCAAAGTAAAAATAGTCAGACTCGGCAATGCTGAATTGTTATTGAGCCGAAGTTCTACTCCCGGGATTTAGGTGGTAGCACTTTCAGGCGGCGATTTGGCTCATCACCAATACTCACGCTGAGCATGCGGTTCTTTTCCACCAGTTCGTGCTGAATCCGGCGAATATAGGAACGTCTGGGCGCCAATTCGACCGCGACGCTTTCCGCTTGCGCGGTTTCGATGGCTTCCTGGGCTTCCCGCAGCGCCTGCTCCATCTCGTCCTCAAACGGAGTATGGTTCAGTTGACCGGCAAAAGCTCCCGCATCCGCATCCAATGCCTCCCGAAGGGCCCGCTGGATTTGAGGCATGGTATTGGTTTTGGCGTAAAAAACCGGTACCTCGTAATCCTGCGCCAACTTAAGAATCTTGGATCCCGGACGGGCGTTGGCCTTGATGGCAATCACCGCGTTGGCGTCGTAGACATTTTTAGTGGTGCGGATCTGGTGCAGGTTTAGGCGCTCCAGAATGCGATCCAGGTAGGATTTGCTGATGCCGTACAAGAAGACCCGGAATTCCTCTTCCCCAACCGGCAGTGGGGCAGCATCCCGAGTGTGTTCGGTATAAGAGCCTGCCGGTTTGAAGACTTCCGGCTCGGTGTCCATGATATGGCCTGGCATGACTTCAAAGTCGGTTTTCAGGACTTTAGTCGCTCCTGTGGTCACATCGACCTTACGAATTTCCGGAAACAGTGTCCAGCCGCGCAGCAGATGATCCACCGCCTCTGCCACATCCGGATAGACTGCCAAGGTGTATCGATCCCGAATCTCTATGCAGATATCGAAAGTGGGTTTTTTGGCGCGCTCCTGAATCGTTTTTTGGGATGCGCGTCGCCGGGCCTCGTCATCGCCCAGTGTGACGGTTTGGATGCCGCCCACCAGATCCGACAGCATGGGGTTTTTAATCAGGTTTTCCAAGGTATGGCCGTGTGCGGTGGCTACCAGGATGACGCCGCGCTCTGCAATGGTGCGGGAAGCTAACGCCTCATCTTCGGTTCCGATTTCATCCACGATAATCACTTCTGGCGTGTGGTTTTGTACCGCCTCAATCATGGTCTCTTTCTGGCGCTCCCGGTGGGGCACCTGAATGCGCCGAGCGCGACCGACGGCAGGGTGTGGAATATCCCCATCGCCAGCGATCTCGTTGGAGGTATCAACAATAACGACCCGTTTATGGGCTTCATCCGACAATAATTTGGCGATTTCCCGCAGGCGGGAAGTTTTGCCCACGCCAGGACGTCCCAGCAACAGGACACTCTTGCCGGACTGGATGATATCCTGAATGGGATCCACCGTTCCGGTCACGACCTTACCCACTCGGCAGGTCAGTCCCACGATATCGCCCTGTCGGTTGCGCATGGCGCTGATACGATGCAGGGTGCGGGGTATCCCGGCCCGGTTATCACTGGTGAAATAACCCATGTGTTTGACCACATGGTGAATCTCGTCCAGGGTGACTTGCTGATTGCCCAGTTCCAGGATGTTTCCTTCCGAGAAGCGGGCTTCAGGCACTCTGCCCAGATCCATGACGATTTCAATCAGCTCATCCAAATCCACTTCATGCAAGGAGCGGCGGATGCGTTCCGGGAGGATATCGATCAGGAGTTGCAGATCGGTGGCGATGGTTTTTCCCTCAATCAAAACTGGATAAAAGTCTAACTTGGAATGCTTTGGAACTGAATTAGCTAACGTGTGGCCTGAGGCCGCTTGCACAGTCTTTTTCAGATCGCTGTCCCTCTTACTATTATAAGACTCACTTCCCTCTTCGTTTACATTATATCCTATATCCCAGCAAGCTGAGCTTAGCAGATGGCTGATGGCCCAGGGTTTCTGTTTTTGAACGGAGAAACGATTTGGGTGGCTATAGAGACGGCTGCATCCGGTGATAAGTTCCAGATGGCTTTGCGCGCCATCGTTCCCATGCCGACGCCCGCGATAAAAGCATACGGTTCTTGTTGCAGCCAGTAGGCCGTGGCCGAATTGATCCCTCCGGAGATGGTAATGGGTGGGCCATCAGTTTCTTTTTTAAATAGTTGGGCCATCTCTACTGCGGCTTCCAAAGCGGGGCTGGAAGCTTCCGGGTCATCCGTGCCAGACATGGGAGCGCCATCAATTTGCAGTATGATGGGGAACGGGCTTTGGGCTTGGGCGATCCGGCAAAACGCCAGTATTTGTTGATGGGGAATTTCCGCAGGCCGGAAGCAGAGCGCAATCAGTTTATCCTGCAATAGGGGTTTCCATCGAGTGAGGAATAGCTCTAACATGTAGGGATCGCAATAGCGACTGTGGATCTCCAGGGCTTGCACCGCCGGATGGCTCAAAGCCGCTTCAATCTGGCTTTCCACCTGGAAGGGAAGCAACGACAGGGCATCCGTGGGACAAACCGGCACACATCGTCCACAGCCATAGCAGAGGGATTGAGAAATTTCCAACGCTTTGGGGAGCGTGATGGCTTCCGTGGGGCATTCCGGCAGACATAGCCCACAGCGGATGCAATCGCTTTCTGTGAGCTCAATCTTTCTAAAGTGAGGATCGGGATCCAGTGGCAGGCTGATCATCAGTGCGGGTCGAGGTGTAGGCAGTTCGGCCAAACTCTGAGCCACGGCGTTAATCACGGTTAAATCTGGGGCGATATCAATACAATCCGCGCCTGCCAATGCATAGGCTTTAGCCAAAGCGGCAATCTTATCCGCTTCCGTAAAGCTGCCGCCGCCAATGAGCTTGAAGAACCGCCGCTGCGACAGCGCGAGCCACATTCGTTCCTGTTCCGTATGAATGAATGCGGGAACATGATTTTTAAAGATTGATTGTTCAAGTTGTCTCATGGCTTTTCACCTTAACCAAGATGCGGTCATGCTTCAACTGCTTTTCAATCCTCCAGCGCATGGCATGTGCAGTTAAGATCGGCGAGCGACTAAGCCCGAGGGCGTAGCGTTCCTGAAATTGGCATTATTGGCTTGTGGGAATGCCTAAGTTTACGGTAAAGTAGTTACCACATTCTGGTGCCGATGTAGCTCAGTCGGTAGAGCAACAGTTTCGTAAACTGTAGGTCGCCGGTTCGATTCCGGCCATCGGCTCCAGTATTGATGAGGGTTTGCAGCTATTGGATATCTCTCTGCTCCGACCTGATATGGAACTACGGAATTTCCAAGGCGGCATCAACGATTTTACGTCTTCTACCGGCAATCGTTCCGTGCCCTGCCCTTAATTTTGCAATTTCGACTTCCTTTTGTTCCATAATTTCATGAAACCATTTTTTAAATTCGGGATATTTTCTTTCTAAAGCCTCAATTTCCAATCCCGAACTGCTAAAGGTATAATCTAGTAAGGCTTTTTTCTTATCTAAAAAGGCTTTGTGCTGAGCGAAAGACTCCTCCTGTATCTCCCAAGGATCCGCTTCATTAGGCTCCTGGGGTTTCTGTTCTTCAAGCTTTTTTTCAAGTTCCTCAGATATGTCAATTTTATCAACTTGAGGCGTTTTAGCCTTACTGACTGGCTTAATGTTCTTATGAACCACTTGATCAAACTTCCCATCTTCAATAGTGAAGCGAGGTAATCCTTGGTGCTGGCGGCCACACTGACTTATCCCAAACGTGCCTGCTGCATCCGGAGATGCAAAAGAAGTGCCGGAATGATTTTGTTTAACTCGTTTAAAAAATCCCAGCTTCTTTTTAGGGAGTGCGTATAAATCCCCTGCTCCACTAGCACAAAAATTTGGAGGATTGTCTTTTGATAGTCTTGAAGAAGAAGTTGCGATGTTTCCTGCCATTTCATCGGTAGAGCCGATAATCTTTAAGGTGGGATGTGGTATTGCTAGAAGCGGCTCTAGGTAGCTATGCATTCCATCGTTTCCACTTGCAATGAATATTTGGACGTTGTTGTTCTTCGCATAATCTAAGGCTTCTTGCCAGGGCTTTAGTATTTTATCTCCCTTTAAAGCAGCCAATAGCTCTTCTCTATTGTAATCTTTCAGGCGAGCTGTCATATAATCAAGCCCCAGAGACATGTTGATAAGGGTTGCTCCCTGGTTAACGCCATGAATAATAGCTTTTTTATAATTTTGGAGGCGAGAATATAACAACTCTTTATACAATTCGTACGTTATTTTCTGCCTCCCTTTCAAATAAGCGATTTGGGATACACCATGCTTTTTGAAAATTTCAAAATCTTCAGGAGGATGAGCGGTTCCATAAAAAATGAACTCTGCATCGGGTAATGCCTGAGACAGGATATGGGTCACGGCTTCAGCATGAGAGTCGCCACGCTTTGATAATGAATGGTCTTCTTGGAATGCTTGACCATCAAACTTAAAAAAAGCCTTTTTTTTCAATTCTAAATTACGGCGTGGCAATCCGGAGTCAAACACCATCACTTTCTCCGTGTCTCCTGTAATTCCACGGTCGTGATAAGGCTTATATACTTCTGTTAAAGAGAGACTTTGAGTTTTCCCATCTTTTTCCAAACTAGGAACTGGATCCGTGCGACCGATTAGCCATTCCTCTCTAAAATCAGTCCTGTTCGCAAGTCTTCCAGCCTTACTTCTAAAACAGTTCAACTTGATGCCTTGAAGGCTTTTAGATGCTGTCTTTGGCTCTTTTTTGGCTACTTTACTTGATTTACCTGAAAGAATTACTTCATCTGGTGGCGTTTCTGCTGTACGGAAGGGTTTCCCACTAAGCACGCTTCTAAAAGAAAACCTTTTCATAAAGGTAACAGTGGTTTCTCCTAAAACACCCATTTAGATTTCCCTTTCCGTTAAATGGCACGAATTACTAAATGAACCATCTTTAATTCATGACTGCATAAAAACAGAAAACAAGATGTTTGTGTTAGAGGGAATCAGCGCACTAAGGGTAGGTTTAAGCAAAGGAGGATTTTTGGGAATTGCTCTACTGACGATAGCGAGCATTGATTTTGCACTCCAAACTGAGGCTTTTAGAGGTAGAGATGAAGTTTCTGGCTTTCGTCTGTGTAATTCCTGTGTAATCTTACCCAGAAATGTGTAAAAATTCCCAGAATGTAGGAGAATTAGAGAGAAAGTCATATAGGCTTAAAACCGCTATCAGACGAGAATTTATGGACTTCAGTAGAAATAAGCAGAAGTCCTGCTGCATAGATTCGTAAACTGTAGGTCGCCGGTTCGATTCCGGCCATCGGCTCCAGTATTGATAAGGGTTTGCAACTTATAGTTTGCAGGCTCTTTTTTGTTTATGCGTAATTATGCATTCTTTCACAAGTTTTCTGTTTGTTAGGCTAAAGCTTCATCAGCCGAAAACGGTTACAGTATACTCTCTAATAGCTGCTCCATGTCTACTTTTGAGCTGTGGCGTGTGCGACGGATACAGGCAAGGCTGTGAGATAGCCAATAAGGCAGATCCGAGCAAGGCTCACTATCTTCATCTTCACTGACCGTAAACAGTTTTGATAATTGCCGACTTTGGCGAATGGCTGTCAATATCTCCTCAGATTTTTGGTAAATCTGGGGACGGCTCAATAATTGCTGATCATTCAAAGCAATCCAAAGCTCTGCTGGATAGTCTTCACAGTGCTGATCCGATATTGATGCTTGTAGCTCTTTCGTAGCGGGTAAAATACGTAGAACGCCCCCTTTGTTTAATGCTTTCAATGCACGTTTATAGAAGCCTTTTATATCCTTAATACTGTCAGCGTAAGGAGGTAAAGAAAATAATGCCCAAATTTCATCGTATTTATTTTGGGCCAGATGGGTGTCTACAGCTCTGGAGTTAAAGTCAGCCCCAATCTTAGTATGTTCGCATGAGGAGTCGTGACCTGCACCTAATTTTTTAGACCAAAAACGTTTGGAGACTCCGAGAAGATTGATAGATTGATAGATTGAAAGATATGGAAGGAGTCTTTAAACAGTATGAGCAAGAGAACATTTACGGATG
>Ga0157374_10000465_pt1 | contig 36785 bp, 28 predicted proteins | sample M25metaG_FD_115308 | JGI IMG/M metagenome (GOLD analysis project Ga0157374, IMG submission 115308) | Miscanthus rhizosphere microbial communities from Kellogg Biological Station, Michigan, USA - M2-5 metaG | ecosystem: Host-associated > Plants > Roots > Rhizosphere > Soil | place: USA: Michigan...
CCGCTGCCGTATAGAAGCGATCGGCCGATACTTCGCCAAGCGCCTGGATAACCCGCGGATGCGAGTCGAAATACGGATGCCAGTCGAGCGCATGGCCGATGAAGGCGAGCCGGTCGTCACGCTGGTGAAGCCCATAATGTTCGGCACGAACCGCGGCCGCCACCGCGGCTTCAACGTCGTCCGGATCAGGTTGCCGGCCGGTGGCATCACTGTGCAGTGCGAGTGCGCGATTGACGACGCCGTGGCGACGGATGGCGGCCCACTGCTCGGGCTTGAGCATCAGATGCTCGAGCATGGGCGGATACAGACCTGCGTGGCCCCTCAGTCGAGCACCGGCGTCGAACGCGTGCCAAACCTTCACCGGCCCCAGCAGCGTCTCTCGCTGCATCAGCGAGAGCATGGGCCACAACAGCGCAAAAGCACGCGAGTCGTAAAAGCGCAGCGCGCACGTTGCGCCACGGTCGTTCGTCTGCAATACATGGCGCGACAAATGCTGTGCGAGGTCTTCGGCGGACGCGGAGGTCGCGAGCCAACCGCCGATGCGCTGACCAGGGCCACGCGCCATGGCGTCCGGACGCCGGTCCGAGAGTGCAACGCGCACGCTCTCGGCGAGCCAGGTGTCGAAATGACTCGCCGAAGGATCGAGCGCCAACAGGTAGGGGCGGTGATGCTCAGGAAACGCATCATGCTCGATCGGCAATGGGACATGCGGCAGTTCCGCAAGCGAAGGTTTGCCTTTGCCCGATACGGGCAATGCCCGCGGTTGCGGATCGACCAATAGCAAGCACTGCAGATCGGGATGCCGCCGGAAATAGCCCAATAACGCAACGACTGCGGTCTCGACGGTCGCCGGTCCTGTGGTATCGGAGGCAGGCGCGTACAGATTCGGATAGGTCATGTCACCCAAGCTCCACGATCGAGGCACTATCGGCCGCGGCGCCGCTCATTTTCCAGGCGCAACTCTTCGCGGTGCTCGATAGCCCGGCCGGCACGCGCATCGACGCAGCACCCGGCTTGTCCCAACTCGCGCATTTCTCGAGAATCTGGCCCGGCGTGCCGTTCTCGATCAGATCCGGCGTGATCCGGATATAAGAGCCGCCGGCCCCGATCCAGATTTCCTTCTCGGCCGACAACACGAGCCGCCCGTCCGTGCTCGTGATCGTTACATCCTTGAGCGCCGATAGCACCATGGCATCGCTTTGCGCCTGGATCTCAACCTTGCCCTTGGCCGCGAACAGCTTCATCCCGGCGTTCTGCACGAACAGGCTGAGCTTCTCCATCGCGCTGACTAGAAACGATTTGCCCGCGGCAACATGCGTGCTTTGGCCGCTGACCACGTTCACCTGTTGATTCGCGGTGGCCTGCAGGGAATCCTGCGTGGACAGCCCCATGCCTGCGGGGCTGGCAAGCAACATGACGGGTGTCGCGAAACTGTTGGCCGTTCCCGTGCCGCCGCCCGCGGTGCGGCCTCCGGCGGAACCGCCTGCGCTGCGGTAGCGCGTGGCCTGCGCGAACCGATCGAGCGCATGGAGCCCCTCCTCGAGACTCTCCGCGTGATTCGTCTCGCTGGCCTGCGAAGCAAGATCGGCAACTTGCCGCGCGCTCGCAAGCTGTTCGCCCGCTGCCGTGACATCGAGCGGCTGCGCGGCGGAAGTAGGATGCGTCGACACAACGAGTCCTCGTGCCGCGCGCAATGCGCCGTACGCATCGGATTTCAGATCGAACCCGCTGCCCAGATAAGCACCCCGCGTATTGTTCTCGTGCTCGATGAGATAACCGAGATGCAGGTGCGTCCGGTAGCTGCTCGAGTAGAGATGCACGCGATTTTGCCGGGTCGAGTCGTCGAGTACCAATTGGTTGTACCCGCTACCGCCGTATTCCTTCGATCGATAGCCGGAAAGCAGGCCGTAGGTATGCCACACCGGTTCCGTCTCGCCTCCCGCGACGCGCGAAACGATCACGGGACGGTCGCAATCCCCGCCGACAAAATCGACAAGCACCGCGTCGCCATCGCGCAGCGGATGAACGGCGCCGCGCTGGGCACCGGCGTCGGCAAATGCCGCGCGTACCCAACAGGAAGCCTGCGTGTCTCGATACCAGGGAAAGTGCACTCGCGCGCGGTTCAGCTGGTCGGTGAAAACTTCCTCTCCCGGGATGGCCACGACGGTCGCATTCATCAGCGACATTGGCGGCTTGGCGTGCTCCCGAGGCAAGCGAAATGGAGTGTGGCGCCGCTGCAATTCGACCTTCACCTGAAAAAAGCCCTCGGCTCCATCCATATGCTTGACGACCGAGCCTCCCCGGGCAGCAGACCGCGTCGCGAGTTCGTCGCGCAGGCTGCCCTCGAGTGCGGGATAGCCGTCGAGACCCGGTACGTTGTTGCCAATTGCCCAATCGACACCGAGCATCAGATATTCGTCATCCGACGAGCTGCTATCGTGCAAACCGCCTCGCGCCAGCTTGAACCAGTGGCCGGGCATGGCGCACCGCAAGGCGCCCACGGCATCGAAGCGCTGAATCTGCGACTCCCACGCCTCGACACGAGCACGCACATGGCGCTCGCCGTCTTGGCGAGTCGCCCAGGTATAAGCACCGGTGTAGTCGTACACTTCGCCGTCAGCGGGCAGCCCGTCCGGCGCAGCGGTGGCGCCGACGACGCTCTTGTCGAGGCTCGGCTGCTTGTAGTCGAACGTATTGGCGGTGAGCCGGGCGCTTTGTAGCTGGACCCTTTCGCGCAACGAGACGAATCCGTCGAACTCCTCTCCCTCTCCCGCACGACTCATCCGGACGACCTCCTTCTTGAGCGGCGGCAGCCGAAAAGCGTCATCCATGATGACCAACGTATGCGAGCTCCCATCGTCGGCGAACTCGAAGCGCCCGAACACGCCGGCTTCTTCCATGCTGCGGTAAACGAAGTTCAGGTCGGATTCCCACTGCATGCGGTAGGAATACCTCGGCATCGGCTCGCGCAGATCGAAACGGTAAGAGGTGTGCGCTGACACCTGTGGATGCGCGCCGAAGACATCGGCCAGGATTTGCTCGCCGCTTTTTTCCTGCCAATCGCGTTGGTCACGGCGCAAGCGCAGGAAGTACAGCCACGACGAAAACCGGAACTGATAGTAAATGCATGAGCCGTCCGCTCCCAATTCGGCGAAGTGATGAACATAGCCGTGAATGGGAATATAAGAATGATCGGTCTGTCCGATCCAGAGCGTGACAGCCTGGCCCAGTAAGCTGCGCGCCTCGATTTCAGGACCGTCCCGAAGCGCGGCGGCTTCCACGATGAATTCATAATCACGGCCCAGCCGCGCACTGCCTTTCACCCAGAGCGGTACGAGCCGGTCACGGCCGGCGGGCGTGTCGAGTTTGATCAGCCGCTCGAATTGCGCATAGCGTCCGCGTAACGTGCTGGTCAGAGTATCGGAGCGCATGCGCGGCACCTCGGTTTTTTATCTTTTGGAAGACACGCATTCTAGAGAGGACAGATATCGTCTGGCAATACGATGCAGCGGCAAATGGGACCGAGGTTATGCGAATCTCATAAGTTGCGATTCGCTTTATATCCGCGCAGCCGTTTAAATCGGTAAATAAATCGACATAATGAAAATGTAATCGGTCGATTTTACCGGGGCAAACTCGGAGGCGCGGCGACGCATATACCGAACGCCTTTCGCTGAGCGCCTATCCCTATCCTTTCGCATAAAGCGAAGAGTCGGCGAAGCCTTCCGCGTTCAGCACCTCGCCCACGAGAATCAAGGCCGTACGTTCGATATCGGTTTGCCGTACCTGCTCGACGATATCGGCCAACGTACCTATCACGCGCTCCTCGTCGGGCCAGCTCGCACGATAAACGACGGCAATCGGACAATCGGCGCCGTAGTGCGGCAGCAGTTCCTCGACGATGCGCGCCAGATGACGCACGCCGAGGTGAATCGCCATCGTCGCGCGGTGGCGCGCCAGATCGCCCAGGCGTTCGCCCTCGGGCATGGCCGTCTTCGTCGCATAGCGCGTCAGAATCAGCGTCTGCGAGATATTCGGCAACGTCAACTCGCACCCGAGCGCAGCGGCACAGGCTGCCGTCGCGGTCACGCCCGGCACGATTTCGTAAGGAATGCCAAGCAACCGGATGCGCCGGATCTGTTCGCCGATCGCACCGTAGAGCGAGGGGTCCCCCGAATGCACGCGCGCCACGTCCTGCCCTTTGCGGTGGGCTTCCTCCAACAGCGCGACAATGGCGTCGAGATCGAGCTCGGCCGTGTTCACGACCCGCTCCGCGGTATTGCCCTCCAACACCGCGGCGGGTACGAGCGAACCGGTATACAGCACGACGGGACAGCTGCGCACGAGACGCTGGCCCCTGACCGTGATCAGTTCAGGATCGCCGGGGCCGGCACCGATAAAAAACACCGTCATTTACAACACTCCGTCATTCATGGATATGCATTCGATACGTCATGCGCGCGGCCACATTCATTCAGATAGCACAAGAAGCGCATCGAGCAAGGCAGCAGGATCGCCGAACACTCGATCGGCATCGGGCAATCCGGGGCGCTCGAGCATGACAACGGGCAGCCCAAGCTCGCGCGCGACCTCGAGCTTGGCCTCGGTCGCCCTGCCACCGCTATTCTTGCTCACCACTACATCCGCACCGATCGCGGCGAAAAACGCCCGCTCGCCGTCGACGGTGAACGGACCTCGCGCATCGACGACGCATGCACGGGCATTGCCCGCATGCGCGTCGAGACATCGTATCGTCCAATACTGATGTTCCGGAATCTCGTCGAGGTGTGCGAGCGGTTCACGCCCCAGCGTGAAGAGCGGCCGGGCAAACGGCGCGAGCTCCGCAACGATCTGTGCCCAATCGCCTACGATGCGCCAATCATCGCGCGAGTGAGGCTGCCATGGCGCACGCCGCAACGCCCAATACGGCACTTGAGCGGCACGGCTTGCCGCCGCCGCATTGGCGCTGATTTGCGCGGCGTAAGGATGCGTCGCATCGACGAGCAAGCCGATGCCCGCTTCGCTCAGGTAGCGCGCAAGCCCCGCGCTACCGCCGAAACCGCCAACGCGCACTTCGCATCGCAAATCGCCGGGCACTTTTCCGAGTCCGGCCAAGCTGTAGACGTGCCCGGCAGGCAAGCCGCGCGCGACGCGCAAAGCATCGCCGGTTCCCCCGAGCAACAGGACGCGCAGGCTCACCGCGCCTCCCCGACGATGCACCCTTGGCGATCGATCGCGAAGGTCTCGACGGCGACTTCAGGCGGCACGATGCCGCGCGCGACTTCGCACGCATGGCGGCAGACGATGTCTCCGAGCGGCACGCCCTTGGCATGGCACAGCGCCAACGCCTGCTGACTCGTATTGGCCACGCGTATCTGCGCTTGCAGCACCGCATCGGCACCCGAATCGGCAGCCCATTGGGCAAGCTGCGCGAGATCGATGCTCGAATGTCGGCTGTGAAGATCGAGGTGACCTGCCGCGAGCTTGCTGAGCTTGCCGAACCCACCGCACAGGCTGAGCCGCTCGACCGGCGCGCGGCGCAGATACTTGAGCACGGCACCGGCGAAATCGCCCATTTCGATCAATGCCACGTCAGGCAACCCATAGCGCTTGCGCATGGCGTCTTCGCTTGCATTGCCCGTACAGGCGGCAACGTGCACATATCCGTTCGCGCGCGCGACGTCGATACCTTGATGGATCGATGCGATATAAGCGGAGCACGAAAACGGCCGTACGATGCCTGTGGTACCGAGAATCGAGAGCCCGCCGACGATGCCGAGCCGTGGGTTCATCGTCTTCAACGCGAGCGCCTCGCCCCCTTCCACACCGATCGTCACCTCGAATCCGCCGCGGTAGTCATACTCGGCGGCAAGGCCGACAAGATGGGCGGTCATCATTGCGCGCGGCACGGGATTGATCGCCGGCTCGCCGACCGGCACCGGCAAACCGGCCCGCGTGACAGTGCCCACGCCCGGGCCGGCGTGAAAGCGCACACCCGGAGCTTCGCTCAGTTGCACACGCGCGAATACGACGGCTCCATGCGTCACATCGGGATCGTCACCCGCATCTTTGATCGTGCCGGCCTCGGCGCCGTCGCTTGCGTCGAGCCCGTTCACGAAGCGGCAAAAGACGAGCGGCATCGGCACGCGCCGCCCCTTCGGAAGAACGATTTCCGCGACGTCGCTGATGCGGCCGCCAAGCAAAAGCCGCGCAGCGGCAAGCGAAGTCGCCGTGGCGCAACTGCCTGTCGTATAGCCGCTTCGCAGCGCCCGCGGCTCTTCGGGCGTTTCGTCACGCATCGGCGCCGTCCCCGCTGGCCGTATCGCCCTGGCTCTTGCTGTCGCGCTCTTTGTCGTTGCGCTCGTCGATGCCATGACCGCCGTCGGCTGGCGCATCGGCGAGCGGCTTCGTCGCTTCGAGCAATGTGATCGGCAACGCGGAACGCCAGGCGTCGAACCCGCCGAGCGGCCTCGCCTCGCTGAGCGCAATGCGAGTGAGCGTGCCGCCATGGCGCGCGCGCCATGCCACGAGCGCAGCCTCGCCTTCAAGCGTCACAGCGTTCGCAACGAGCCGGCCGCCACGCTTCAAACTGGCCCAGCACGACTCGAGCACGCCGGGCACTGTCACGCCGCCGCCGATGAAGACGGCGTCGGGTGCCGGTAGTCCCGTCAACGCCTGCGGCGCGCTGCCCTCTATCAGTTGCAGTGACGGCACGCCAAGTGCCTCGCAGTTGCGAACGATGAAGCGCTGTCGCTCCGGGTTGCTTTCGATCGCGATCGCGCGGCAAGACGGATGCGAGCGCATCCATTCGATGCCGATCGAGCCGCAACCGGCGCCTACGTCCCACAGCAATTCGCCGCGCGCGGGTGCGAGGCGCGCGAGCGTCATGGCACGTACGTCGCGCTTGGTCAGTTGCCCGTCGTTGGCAAAGGCCTCGTCGGGCAAACCGATCGTCAACGGCAGCGACCGTCCGTTGGGCGCTGTGCGGCATTCGAGCGCAACGAGGTTCAGCGCGGCGACCTCGCGCGGTTGCCACTCATCGGCCCGCAATTCCAAGCGTGTTTCCCGAGGGCCGCCCAAGCGCTCGAACACGATCATGCGCGTAGCGCCAAAGCCCCGCTCGGCGAGCAAAGCCGCGAGCGCCGCAGGCGATTCGCCATCCCGGCTCAATACGATAATGCGCGCCCCATCGCGAAGATGTGCATTGACCGCCGCGAGCGGCTTGCCGACGAGCGAAACGACCTCGATCTCCTGCAACGGCCAGTTCAGCCGTGCAGCGGCGAGTGCGGGCGAAGACGGAGCCGGCAGCACGCGCAATTCGCTGCTGTCGAGCAACTTCGATAATGTGCCGCCCACGCCGAACAGCATCGGATCGCCGCTCGCCAGCACGCATACGGCCTTGCCGCGACACGCGAGCAACGGCGCAACGTCGAACGGCCGCGGCCATGCCTCGCGGCGCGCCGCGATTCGCCTCGGCAGCATGGCGAGATGGCGCTCGCCGCCGATCACGATGTCAGCATCGAGCAACGCTCGCCGCGCGGCGCGGCCGAGCCCTGCCCATCCGTCTTCGCCGATGCCGACGACAGTCAGCCACGGCACCGCCTCTTCCCTTTTCATCGCTGCTCGATCGATCCTGTTCGCGCCCCACGCTGCGGCAGCTTCGTAGTCGTCGCGAAAAGGGGCATAATACCGCTTCGCCGGCGCCCCGGTGCCGTCTGCGCGCCCTTCCGACGCCCCCGATGGCCGCGCGACGCTAACGCTGCCCTGCCCTTGAGTCACGCTTCGTCCACGCCCCCAAGGCTTTCCGCCTGTCCTGCCCTGTCCCGAATCGTCGACGCGCGCGACGGGGGGCTTTGTCGCGTCAAGCTGCCTTGCGGCGAACTGCGCGCCGATCAGGCATTGGCCCTTGCGGATGCCGCCGAAACGCACGCATCGGGCATCATCGAACTCACGAACCGGGCGAACCTGCAACTGCGTGGCGTGCGTTCGGGCGAAGCGTCCGCGCTCATCGAACGATTGCTGCGGGCGCGCCTCGGCCCGCAACTCGGCGAGGCGGGGGAAGACGGCGATATCGATCGTGACGTTGCACTGGGCCAGCGGCTCGCAGCCGCCGACGATGTCCGCAATCTGATGACGAATCCAGGCGCCGGCCGTGACGCGTATGCGTCGTACGACACGAGGCCGCTGGCGCGCGAAATCCTGAACATGCTGCAGCACGCGCCGCGCTTCGCGGCGCTTTCTCCGAAGTTCGCTCTGTTGCTCGACGGCGGCGAACGGCTGGCGGTGCTGGATCACTCGCACGACATCTGGCTCTGTGCGATGCCCCCTGAAGATGCCCAAGCCTGGTTTGCATTCGGCCTTGCAGGCCGTCCCTCGACCGAACAGCGCTGCGCCGTAGGTGCCGTAAGAGATGTCGATGTCCTGGCACTCGTCTGCGCTCTGATCGAGACATTCCTCGACTTGGCCGAGCCGCACGAGACGCGTCTGCGTGCGACGCTGGCACGCTGCGGCATCGACGCCTTTTTGAACCGCTTACCCGCCAGCATCACAGGCCCACTCCGCGGCGACAGCCACGCGGCAGTGAGCGCATGGCGGCGCACGCCAGCCGATCCGGGCTTGCGATTCGGCGCCCATGAGCAGCGCACGCGCGGGTTCTGGCATGTCGGCGCGCAACCCGCGCTTGGACGTATCGATCCGGCCACGCTGCGCAGACTCGCGCGGCTCGCGCAAGACTGCGGCGACGGCATATTGCGCATGACGCCATGGCAAAGCGTGCTGCTGACCGACATCGCCTCCAAAGCCATAAGCAGGGTCGAAGCCGGCCTCGATGCCGTCGGTTTGCTGCGCGACCCCGCACACCCGCTCGCTCGCACGATCGCCTGCGCTGGATCGCCAGGTTGTTCCAAGAGCCACGCCGATACGAAAGCCGATGCGCTCGCGCTGGCTGCCCTGCTGCCGGACGACGTCGAAGTACATTTGAGCGGCTGCGTCCGGTCGTGCGCCGCGGCTCATTGCGCGCCTTATACGCTGCTAGCGGTCGAACCCGGCCGCTACGATCTGTACCGGCGTTCGATGCCTCTCGATCTCGACGGCGAACACGAACCCGCACGCAGCGCACCCATCGCCTCATCGACCGACGACGCGCTTGCCGCGCGGCGGTTCGGACACCGCATCGCCACCCATCTCACCATCGAAGAAGCTGCCGTCGCGCTTGGCACGGCAGCACGGAGATCCGATCCCCATGCTTGACTACCTTCGCGACGGCCAAGCCATTTACCGCGAATCGTTCGCGACGATACGGGCGGAAGCCGATCTTTCGCGCATCCCGGCCGACCTCGAAAAACTCGCTGTGCGCGTGATCCATGCATGCGGGATGGTCGATATCGTCGACGACTTGCGGTTTTCCGCGGGCGCGGGCACCGCCGGGCGGGCGGCACTCGCGCACGGCGCACCGATTCTCTGCGACGCGCGCATGGTCGCCAATGGCATCACGCTCGCGCGGCTACCGGCAGCGAACGCCGTCATCTGCACACTCGACGACCCGGCCGTGCCGGCGCTGGCGAGCGAAACCGGCAATACGCGCTCCGCAGCCGCGCTCGAATTGTGGCGCCCGCACCTCGCCGGCAGCATCGTCGCGATCGGCAATGCGCCGACGGCCCTCTTTCGTCTGCTCGAAATGCTCGATGCAGGCGCGCCGCGGCCCGCGCTCATTCTCGGCTTTCCCGTGGGCTTCGTCGGCGCGGCCGAATCGAAGGCAATGCTCGCGGCCGACAGTCGAGGCGTGCCGTTTGTCGCTGTCGCCGGCCGGCGCGGCGGCAGCGCGATGGTAGCGGCAGCGGTCAACGCACTGGCTTCGGAGATCGAGTAATGGCCCAGAGAGGACGGCTTTACGGGATTGGCGTGGGCCCCGGCGACCCCGAACTTCTGACGCTCAAAGCGCTGCGCCTCATCGAAGCGGTGCCTGTCGTCGCGTACTTCGTCGCGAAAGGGAAAAAGGGCAATGCGTTCGGCATCGTAGAAGGGTATCTGCGGGATTCGCAGCGGCGCGAGCCGCTCGTCTATCCCGTCACGACCGAAACACTCCCACCGCCGCTTTCATACGAAGCGATCATCGCCGATTTCTACGACACGGCCGCCGCCATCGTCGCAAGCCATCTCGATGCGGGCCGCGACGTGGCCGTCATTTGCGAGGGCGATCCGTTCTTTTACGGCTCGTACATGTATCTGCACGATCGCCTCGCGCCGCGTTTCGACGTCGAAGTCGTGCCGGGTGTCTGCTCGATGCTGGGCGGCGCGGCGGTGCTCGGCGCGCCCCTCGTCTATCGCAATCAAAGTCTTTCCGTGCTGTCCGGCGTCCTATCCGAGGAGGAACTGCGGCGCCGGTTGGCCGATGCCGATGCGGCCGTGATCATGAAGCTGGGCCGCAACTTCGACAAAGTGCGGCGCGTGCTCGAAGAACTCGGGCTGGCCGCGCGCGCCTTGTATGTCGAGCGCGCAACGATGGCCAATCAGCGCATCGTGCCGCTCGCGGAAGTCGATCCGATGGCGTCGCCTTATTTTTCGCTGCTCGTCGTACCGGGGGAAAAATGGCAGGGTTGACCTCGACGCCGCCCGCAATCGTCGTGCTCGGGCCCAGTGCATTGCCGACGGCACGCCGTCTGCAAGCAGCGTTGCCGGGCGCAGCAATTCACGCACTGCAAGGTCGCGCCACAGGCGACGTGGCCTACAGCGAACTCGCTTCGCACCTGCGGGAACTCTATTCGACCGGTACGCCTATCGTCGCGCTGTGCGCCGCGGGTATCGTCATTCGCTGCATCGCGCCGATGCTCGCCAACAAGGGCGTCGAGCCGCCGGTGTTGGCCGTCGCGGAGGATGGCAGCGCCGTCGTGCCGCTGCTTGGCGGCCTGGCAGGCGTCAACGTACTGGCGCGCGAAATCGCTCGGGCGCTCGATGTGGCACCGGCCATCACCACGAGCGGCGAACTGCGTTTCGGCACGTGTTTGCTGAACCCGCCCAGCGGCTACACACTGGCCAGCCTCGATGAAGGCAAGCGCTTCGTGTCCGATCTGCTCGCCGGCGCAAGCGTGCGTATCGACGGCGACGCGCCATGGCTCGATGCTGCCCAGTTGCGCAAGGACGACTCGGCTAGTCACGCCGTTCGCGTCACGCCGCGTATCGTCGAATCGGGCGGAAGCGATCTCGTCATCCATCCGCATGCCGTCGTCGCAGCCATCGACGGCCCAGCGGAAACGGCCGCCGAGCGCGTTCGCGAAGCAATGGAGGCAAACGGGCTCGCTTCCGTGTCGTTGGCGGCGCTGCTCGCACCCATCGATAGGATCGGCGAAACGGCGCTCGAGCAAGCGGCGATTGAATTCGATGTGCCGTTGCGTTTCATCGATACCGGGCCCGGGCGCATCGGTATGGCACAAGATCGTTGCGCGAACAACGAGGAAGTTGGCACTGGAATCGCTTCGGCTGAGCGCGCATTACAACTGCTGCACAACGCCCTGCGGATTCAACACGAGCAGCTGACGCACACGAACGGTATCGCGCTCGCCGTCGGCGCCGAGCCGATCGATGTCGGCTCACTCGGTCAGGCGCGCGGCCGAGTCGACGTGATCGGGCTCGGCCCCGGCTGCGCCGAGCTGATGGCACCCGCGGCCCGTGCGGCGCTTGCCGAAGCCACCGACATTCTGGGCTACGAGACCTATCTCCGGATGGCGGGTCCCTTCGGCACTCACCAACGCGTGCATGGCAGCGATAACCGCGAGGAACTGCAACGCGCCCGCCATGCGTTCGAACTCGCGAGCGCGGGGCGACGCGTCGCGATCGTCTCGTCGGGCGACCCAGGCGTCTTTGCGATGGCGGCAGCCGTCATGGAGGCGTTGGACGCTGCCCACGATTCGCGCTGGACCACCGTCGAGATTCGCATCGTGCCGGGCATCTCGGCCGCGATGGCCACCGCGGCGCAAGCGGGCGCACCGCTCGGTCACGACTTCTGCGTCCTCTCCCTTTCCGACAACCTCAAACCTTGGCGAGTCATCGAAAACCGCCTGCGCCACGCGGTCGAAGCCGATCTCGTCATCGCGATGTACAACCCGATCTCGCGGGCTCGTCCATGGCAACTCGACAAAGCCCTGGAGATCGTGCGCAGCTGCCGCCGGCCCGATACGCGCGTCGTGCTGGGACGCGATATAGGCCGCCCCGGCGCGGCACTCGTCACGACGACGCTCGGTGAATTGCGCAGTGAACAAGTCGATATGCGCACGACGGTCATCGTCGGATCGACGATGACGCGTGCCGTGCCTCGGAGCGATGGAGGCGAATGGATCTATACGCCTCGCTGGTACGAAGACTGAAACGCGCTCGCACGCGCTCTCACGTTCGCACGATCAGGTCTTCGGGCCGTGCGTAAGCCGCATTCCATGCGCGCGCCAACTCGGCACAGCGTCCGAGCGCCGGAACCGCGCGCTCGCAGTCGACGAGCACGATGTCGTCCGCTGCCTGCGGTCTCGCGGCGCGCTCCTCGGTCCGACCGTCGGTGATCAGCCACAGCACGCGCTGCTGCCCTGGTTTGCGCCGGCGTCGATCGTCGAGCAACCGGGCAGCCGTCGCCATGCCGTGGGCGAGCGGCGTCGCACCGCCGCCGGCCACCGGCGCCAGCCATCGCTCATTCCACCAGCGCGGCACGGCGGGCCCGAAGCGCAGGTCGGCACGCGTACCGCCGAAGCAGATCAGCGCTACTTCGGCCCCTGCAGCCGCCGCGCGGTCGAAGCAGGCAACGAGCATTCCTTTGGCCAGCGCGAGCTGTTCGTTGCGCAGCATCGACGCGGAGCAATCGAGCACGAAACAATGCAGCACGCCACCCGTCGATTCGTTCCTTGCGAAGCGAAGGTGCGCCGCCCGCAAAGGCATCTGGCGCTTGTGCGCGAGCGTCTGTGGCCACGCTACGCGCGTGCCGCCTTGCGGCATCGTCGCGCGACGCGACGCAAAACCGGCGCCCTCAAGCCATCGAAAACCGTTGCGCAGATGCGCGGTGGCGCCTTTTCGATGGCTCAGCGTTTTTTTACGGCGAACGGCACTACACCTTTGACGCCAATCATCCCGGTCGTCTCCGGCGGAAGATAGCCGAAATCGTCCGAATCGCCGGTGGCATCCTGACGGTGATCGTTATCCCCTCGATCGGCTCCATTCGATCGATCCGCACCTTGCGCCGCATCGTGTCCACGCGGCATATCGTTCGGAGCCGCCTGCTCGGGTGCTGCGCGTTCCCGCTGCCTATGCCGCAGCACTGAATCGGCCACGCGCGCAACGTGTTGCACCGTCACCTCGGCCGCTTGTTCGAGTGCCGCGAGCGCACGCGCCGCGCGCAGCATGACGAGGTCGGCGCGCATACCGTCGACGGCCGCACCCACGCAACGTTCGCTGACGGCCGCATGAACGGCATCGTCGAATTCGAAGCGCGCGAGCGCGGCACGCGCTTCGCCGACACGGCGCGCGAGTGCCGCCTGATCGCCGCGATAGCGCTCGCGAAATGCGTCCGGGTCCCCATCGAATGCGAGCCTCGCCTTGACGATTCGCTGTCGCACGTCGGAATCGAAACAGTTATCGAGCGCCACCATGAGGCCGAAACGATCGAGCAATTGCGGCCGCAGTTCGCCTTCTTCGGGATTCATCGTGCCGACAAGGACGAAGCGCGCCTCGTGGCAGTGCGACACGCCATCCCGTTCGACGACGTTCATCCCGCTTGCGGCCGCATCGAGCAGCGCATCCACGAGCGCATCGGCCAGCAAGTTGACTTCATCGACATAAAGCACGCCTTCGTGCGCCTGCGCGAGCAGCCCAGGGGAAAACCGGACCGAACCGCCGCGCAATACCTCGTCGAGATCGAGCGTGCCGATGAGCCGCTCCTCGCTGGCACCGAGCGGCAAGGTTACGAATCGGCCTGTCGGCAGCAGTTCGGCCAGCGCGCGCGCGGCCGTCGATTTCGCCGTGCCGCGCGGCCCGCTCACGAGCACGCCGCCGATGCCTGGATCGACCGCGGCAAGCAACAGCGCTTCCTGCAACGGCTGCTGTCCGATCAGCGCGGCAAAAGGGTAAGGGTTCGGCATCGGAGAACGGAGCGACGCATTCATTGGGACAATCCTTCGATGTGCTGCTCGCTCGCGAGCAGATGGGCCTCGATCCTTGCTCGATGGGCACCCGGTTCTTGCCATAAGCCGCGCCCGATCGCCTCGAGCAGCCGCTCGCAGATGGCGTGAAGCGCGTGCGGGTTGTGTTGCCGCATGAACTCGCGCGTACCGGCATCGTTCAGATACGCATCGGAAACGAGCGCGTATTGGTGATCCGCGACGACGCGGGCCGTCGCATCGTAGCCGAACAGGTAATCCACGGTCGCCGCCATTTCGGCCGCGCCCTTGTAGCCGTGGCGCTTGATGCCCTCGATCCATTTCGGATTGACGACGCGCGAACGGATGACGCGCGCGATCTCCTCGCTGAGCGGCCGCACGCTCGGCATCGAGGGATTGCTGTGGTCGGCGTGATAAAGACTCGGCTGCGCGCCGGCGAAATGGCGCACGGCCACCGCCATTCCCCCTTGGAACTGATAGTAGTCGTTCGAATCGAGCAGATCGTGCTCGCGGTTGTCCTGATTGTGGAGCACGACATCGATCGCAGCGAGCCGTGTCGCGAATGCACCGCGCGCTGCGTCGCCCGAACGCTTTTGCGTATAAACGTAGCCGCCCCATTCGCGATAGGCATCGGCCAGATCGGCATCGCTTTGCCATTGCGCCGTATCGATCATGCTCTGCAGGCCCGTTCCATAAGCACCCGGTCTTGCACCGAATACGCGCCAGCCCGCGCGCTCGCGGGCCTCGGCCGCATCGACGCCGCGTGCGATCCATGTGTCGCGTTCGCGCAGCACGCGTGCGCGTATCGGATTGACGTCCTCGGGTTCGTCATCGAGTTCGGCCACGGCCTGCACGGCCGCGTCGAACAGATGCATGACGTTCGGAAACGCATCGCGAAAAAAGCCCGACACGCGCAGCGTGACGTCGATGCGCGGACGCTCGAGCACGCCCGCCGGCAAAATCTCGAAGTCGGTCACACGGTGGCTCCCCGGCGCCCATTTCGGACGCACGCCGATCAGCGCGAAGGCTTGAGCGATGTCGTCGCCGCCCGTGCGCATCGTCGCGGTGCCCCATACGGAAAGACCGATCGCACGCGGATAATCGCCATGGTCTTGCAGATGACGCTCGATCATCTGCCGCGCCGATTTCAGTCCGAGCGCCCACGCCGACTGCGTGGGAATCGCTCGCGTATCGACCGAATAGAAGTTGCGGCCTGTCGGCAGCACGTCGGGCCGCCCTCGAGAGGGCGAACCGCTCGGCCCGGGCGGAACGAACCGGCCTTCGAGCCCGCGCTTGAGGTTCTCGAGTTCCGATGGGCCGCACGCATCGAGACGCGGAAGCACGTCGTCGCGAAGACGCTCGAGCACGCGCGCACTGAGCGGAAGTTCGCCACAAGAGACTGCCCGCTCCGCGAGCGATGTGAGTTGCATGAGCGGTCCCGGCGCCGCAGGACTGCCATCCGGCTCGATCGTCCCGTTCAGCAACGCGGCCGCCAGCAGTTCGAGCCGCTCTCGCGTATCGCCGTTGTGGCGCCACGGCGCATCGCTCGCCCGAGCGAGCAGCGTCGGCCGCAGCCCAGTCCAGGGCGTGGACCACTCCGCGCTCAACGGATCGAATGAACCCGCGACGCCGAGATCCTGCGCAAGTGCATCGATCAAACCGGCATTGGCCCCGCGGCCATCGCCCACGGGAAAGCGTCCTAGTGCCAACAGCGTATCGCGTCGTTGCTGCCCTCGCGGCGAATATCCGAACGTATGCAGACCGTCGCGAATCTGCGCCTCCTTGAGCTCGCAAAGCCACGCGTCGACGCGCGTGAGCAGCGCGTCTTCATCGTCCTGGCCGCGCGGCTCGGCCATACTGAGTTCCTCGTGCAACCGGTGTTCGACAATGGTCGCGAGAATCGTCCGACGCAGCAACTTTGCGCGCCGCGCATCGACCATCAACGCGTCGTAGTACTCGTCGACTTGCCGCTCGAGGTCCTGCAGCGGTCCATAGCTTTCGGCGCGCGTGAGCGGCGGCATCAGATGATCGACGATCACGGCCTGTGCACGCCGTTTCGCCTGCGCGCCCTCGCCCGGATCGTTGACGATGAACGGATAAAGATGCGGCATCGGCCCGAGCACGAGATCGGGCCAGCATGTATCGCTCAACGCCACGCTCTTGCCCGGCAGCCATTCGAGATTGCCATGCTTGCCGACATGGACGATGGCGTCGATGCCGAAACGCTCGCGTAGCCAGAAATAGAACGCCAGATACGCATGCGGCGGAACGAGCTCCGCATCGTGGTAGCTCGCATAATCGCCGGCTTCGCGCGTTCTCGCGGGCTGAATGCCGACGAAGACATTCCCGCACCGCCACCCCGCGATCATGAAGCGGCCTCGCCGGATCGTCGGATCGTGTTCGGGCGGCCCCCACCGCGTATTCAACGCCTCGCACACCTCGGCCGGCAACGCCGCGAGGCACGCCAGGTAGTCCTCGAGCGCAAAGCTCTGCAGCGCAGGGCGCAAGTTCCGGACGGCAGGCTCGTTCGTCACACCTTGCGTGAGCGTGTGCATGAGCGCATCGCCGTTTTCCGGCAACGCGGCCAGACCGTAGCCCTCGTCACGCAGCATCGACAGGATGGAGACCACCGAAGCCGGCGTATCGAGCCCCACGCCATTGCCGATTCGGCCTTCGCTCGTCGGATAGTTGGCCATCACGAGCGCAAGCTTCTTCTCTGCATTGTCGATACCACGCAACCGGCACCAACGGCGGCTAAGCTCGGCGACGAACGCGATGCGTTCGGCGTCGGGCTGGTAGCGCACGACATCCACCTCGGTATGCGGACAGCGATACGCGAGCCCCTTGAAGCTGACCGCGCGCGTGATGATCCGACCGTCGACCTCGGGCAGTGCGACATGCATCGCGATATCGCGTGCATGCAGGCCTTGATTGTCCTTGAGCCAATCGTCGCGATTGCTGCCGCTCAGGATGACCTGCATGACGGGCGCATCGCCGGCGATTGCCATCGGTTCGGGATCGTCGATGGCGGAGGCTGCAAACGCCGTCGTATTCAACACGAGCGCGGCATCGTGTTGCTCGCAAAGCCGCCCGACCACATCGCGGCTCACCTCGTCCTTCAAGGAGGTCACCGCAATCGGTAAGGGGTTCAATTGCAGGGCCTCGAGCGCCTCGATCAACGCATCGAAAACCGCCGTGTTGGCCGCCTGCAAATGCGCCCGATAAAAGAGGATGGCGACGACGGGTGCCCCCGCTCGCCAACGCGCCTGCCATTCGGCAATGCTCGGCGTGTCGTGCGAAGGATGATAGAGCGACGCGGCCGGCAATGCGGTGGGCGGCGGCGGTTCGTCTCCCCACCCGAACGCATGCCAGCCGATCGCGCGCAGAAACGCCTGCGCATTGCCAGGGCCGCCTTCGCGCAGGTAACGCCAGAGCAGCCGCGTGAACGCGGCATCGGCCGTACTTTTTGCAACGAGGTTCTCGTCCTCCTGCAAATCGCCCGAGAACATGACGAGCACTTGCTTGCGGCGCCGGGCCAGTTCGACGAGCCGCTCGATGCCGTACGGCCAATACGCCTCGCCGCCCAGGTGATCGACGACGATCACGCGCGCATGCTGAAGCACATCGTCGATATAGAAATCGATCGACGCCGGCTGGCGTAGATACGCCATGTTGGCGAGGCGCAGGCTCGGAAAGCCGGCGCCGATCCGCTCGACCACACTCGCCAGCAACGATAGCGTCGTATCGGCAGAGCTCATGACGACGATATCGGCCGGACGCTGGTCGATTCGCACCACGCCGGCGGTATCGTCGACGAAGCCCCCAGGGACGGTTCGCAGCAAATGCATGAGGCGTCAGGCCGGTTGTAACGGCGCGGCAAGCGCGGCGTCGAATGCGTGTTGCAGCGCGGTTGCATCGAGGTCCGCGCCGATCAGCACGAAACGGCTCGCGGCAGTCTCGCCGGCCTGCCAGCGGCGGTCGAAATAACTGTCGAAGCGGCGCCCGACACCCTGGATCACGAGCCGCATCGGTGCGCCCGGCAATGCTGCGAACCCTTTGACGCGATAGATCGTATGCGTCTCGACGAGCCGCGCCAGCGCCGCAATCGCATGCTCGCGCGAGCTCACGCTGCCCTCGACCACGACCGAGTCGAACTCGTCGTGATGGTGATCGGCATCGTCGACGGAACCGTGGTGGTCCACGCGTAGATGAATGGTCTCCTCGGACGCGGCCTGAAGGCCGAGCAGCACCTGCAAATCGAGCTCGCCCCGCTGTGCACGCACGACCTTGACATGCGACGGAATCTCTTCGCGCACCAGCGCCTCGACGGTGGCCATCCCCGCATCGTCGAGCAGATCCGTCTTGTTGAGGACCACGAGATCGGCCGCGCACAATTGGTCTTCGAACAGCTCGTGCAACGGCGATTCGTGGTCGAGATTGGGATCGGCCCGACGCTCGCGCTCGATGGCCAACGGGTCCGCCGCGAATTGACCGCTCGCAACGGCCGGCCCATCGACGACGGTCACGACCGCATCGACCGTGAAAGCGTTCTTGATGGCTGGCCAGTTGAAGGCTTGAACGAGCGGCTTCGGCAAAGCGAGGCCCGACGTCTCGATGAGCACGTGATCGATGCTGTCGCGGCGCTCGACGAGCGCTTCCATGACGGGGAAGAACTCCTCCTGCACGGTGCAGCAAAGACACCCATTGGCCAACTCATAGAGCGCGCCGGAGGCGCCGTCCTCCTCGCAGCCGATGCCGCAACCTTTGAGGATTTCGCCATCGATGCCGAGTTCGCCGAACTCGTTGACGATGACCGCGATGCGCGCACCGCGCGCGTTTTGCAGAATATGGCGCAGCAGCGTGGTCTTGCCGCTGCCGAGAAAGCCCGTCACGACGGTGACCGGGATCTTGCGCATGGGAGTGTGCATGAGTACCTCGATATCGTTCGAAAATGCCTCGCGAGCCGAAGCTCAGGCCGACAGTGTCACGTCGATTTCGTCATAGCGCTTGAAGCGGTAGATCAACGCCGACACAGCCCAACTGAACAGAAAAATGCCGATGACGAAATAGCCGAGCAAACCGAAACGGTCGGCGGCGCTGCCGATGAAATCCCAGAAGGCGCCTTTGAGCTGGAGCTTGTCCGCCGCAAGGGCGAGTGCTTCGACACTGCCGATCACGAGCGCCACCACGACGGAGACGAAGGTGATCGTCATGTTGTAGTAGATCTTGCGAATCGGCCGAACGAAGGCCCAGCGATACGCGCCGGTCATCAGAATGCCGTCGGTGGTGTCGACGAGCGACATACCGGCCGTGAAAAGCAGCGGCAAGGCGGCGATGGACCAGACCGACATGCCGCCGGATGCCTGCGTGGCCGAAATGCCGAAGAGCGCCACTTCGGTGGCCGTGTCGAAGCTCAGGCCAAACAGCAGACCGATCGGATAGAGGTGCCAGCTGCGCGATGCGAGCTTGAAAAGCGGTCGGAACAGGCGCGCAAGCAGGCCTCGCCCGCCGAGCAGCAGGTCCAGGTCTTCTTCGACGATGGGCTCGCCCCGACGCGCCGCGCGAAACGTGCGCCACATCGAAAGCAGGATCGCCATATTGGCCGCAGCCAGTATCAGCAGAAAGAACGCCGACACACAGGTGCTGATGACGGCGCCGATGGACTTCAGTTGCGAGAAATGTGCAGTCAGTGTGGACGCCGTCAGCGCAACGGCAATCGACATGAGCACGACCACCGTCGAATGTCCGAGCGAAAAGAAAAAGCCCGCACCGAGCGAGTTGCGTCGCTCCTGCAGCAGCTTGCGCGTGACATTGTCGATTGCGGCGATATGATCCGCGTCCACGGCGTGACGAAGGCCGAACGTATAGGCAAGCAATGCGGTGCCGAGCAAAACCGGCTGACCGCGAAAAGCGACGAAGGCCCAAACCCAGGCCCCTAGATTGAAGACGAGCAGCACGGCATAGATGCCTGCCACCTTGTTGCGCAACGCAGTGGAACTATCGTTGAAAAGCCCCGCGATGGACTCGAGCACGGCGGTCCCCTTATGGAGATCGAGACGGATTGACATGGACGTGCCCCGCCCTTGCGCTATCCCGCGAGCTATCGCACCGCTCGTTCCATTGCCCGGTGCCGGCCAACGGCGAAGCCGAACCTGATCGAAGCAGGAAAACGAGGTGCGATGACGCAATGACAGCGCGAAGCGAAGCAGTCCCGGCTGGCATGCCGCCCACCGCGGCATCCGCCTTCCCTCTGGCCGGTATCCGGGCTGACGAAAGCGCCGCTTCACCTTCCCGCGCGAGTGGTGTTGTTTCTTGCGCAGTGGTTGCCTGCATACACGGCCTTGCGTGCATGCATCGAAGCCGGCTCTGCATCGCGTTCGCGATGCGTTCGCTCACCGTTGCGGGGGCAGCACAGGTCGATCGTGCCGGCATCGTTCGCCCGGACGCGCTCCTGTTTCCCGTTTAACTGCGCACGCAGGAATGCGCGCGCGAGCACCAGATTGGCTGCGAGTGTAAGGGCGCGCTCAGCGAGCGTCAAGGACGCGCGCCGGCTCTTTGCACCGCCGGTTGCCGGGCTGCCTGTTCGAGGTCGGCCCTCAGTTCGGCCAGCGGTGCGGTCCAATCCCGATAGTTGCGCTGACGATAGAGCCTGACGCTCGGATACCAAGGGCTGTCCCGACGCTCCGTCATCCATACCCAGTGCGGGTTGACGTCGAGCAGCAACCACGCGGGCCGGCCCAATGCCGCGGCCAGATGCGCGACGGACGTGCAGACGGTCACGACCACATCGAGGTTGGCAATGAGCGCGGCCGTATCGTCGAAGCTCGCGAACTCGCTCGTTCGATCGACGACGTGCAGTCCCGCACGTTCCATGCGCTCGACGTCCTCGGCTGCGCCGGGTTGCAAGCTATACCAATCGATACCGTCGATGCGGGAGAAGGCTTCGGCGTAGCGCTCCGGGCACACCGCGCGCACGGAATTGCGCTGATGATTGCGGCTGCCCGTCCACACGAGGCCCGCTTTCAGGCGAGCGCTCCCGCCGATTTCGCCACGCCAACGTTCGACGCGGGCCGCGTCCGGTACCAGGTACGCCGCGGGTGCGGGGAGCATTTCGAGCGTGACGCCGAGCACGAGCGGCAAGCTCGCGAGCGGAAGCTGGTAGTCGAAGTGGGGCAACCGCTCGAGATCGCTGGGCAAGACCTCGACATCACAGCCTGCCAGGCTTCGCTTGAAAAGCTCGTACAGCGGACGAAAACAGCAGCAGATGACCTTCCCGCCCGCATCGCGCGCGTGTTTGACGATAGACGGCAAAAAGCGAATGAACTGGATGGCATCGCCATGTCCCTGCTCGCCCCAGACGAGCAGCGTCTTGCCCTCGAGCGCTTCGCCCCGCCAGCGTTGGTCTGGGCAAAACGCCTCCTTGTCCGCAAGCTCGGGCGATCCGCTCCAGCGCGCCTCGAAATTGATCCAGCCGTTTGCGAAGTCGCCTTGCATCAACTGCAGCATCGCGACCGAGAACTGGATCTTCGGCTCCGCGCCCGATATTTTCGCCGCGCGCACGATCGCATCGAACGCCTCGGCCCATGACTGCGACTCGCGGGCCGCATTGCTCAAGGCAAGCTGCGCCAGCGCGAAATCAGGCGCCAGCGTTGCGGCGCGCCGTGCGGCGATCAACGCTTTGTGCGGCTCGCGCAACTTCAGCCAGACATTGGCGAGGTTCGTCCATGCGAGATGATGATTGGGCTCCGCGCGAAGCGCCTGCCTCCCGACGTTCAACGCCGCATCGTATTCGCCTCGCGTGTAATGCAGCGCCGAGAGGTTATTGCGCAGCATTGGAACATCGGCATCGAGCGAGACGGCATGCTCGTACGCCGCAAGCGCCGCATCGAGCGCCCCGGCCTCGTGATGCGCGAGGCCGAGCGAGAACCACGCGTGCGCGGAATCGGGGGCGAGCTCGCACCATCGAGCAGCGACGGTTGCAGCGATATCCGTTCGCCGTACCGCATGGGCAAGCGCAGTCCACTCGGCGAAACAATCCGTTGCATCGGGCATCGCGCGGTGCGCCTGTTCGAAGCAGTCTAATGCACGCTCCGTTGCGCCGGTGAGCGCCGCCAGACGTGCCGCTTCGACATGAGCCCCGCTGTGGGCGGGCACTGCCGCCAGCGCGCGATCGACCCACTCGCTCGCCTCCTGATAGCGCCCGCACAGCCGCAGCAGCTGCGCTTGCAACGTGGCAACGTCGGCATCGTCGCGAGCAAGCTTCAGGCAATCGGAAAGCATCTCCGATGCCTCGATCAATTCGCCCGCCTCGAGATGCTGACGAATCTTCGACGCCCGCGGGCCCGCCTCGAACGCTTCGGGCATCGTGCTGCTTACCCTCGATGGCGCCGCGTCGCGTCCTTCAGCGGCCCCGGAGCCGAATTGCCAATCGCTCATTTGTGGCCGACTTGCGCCTGCGCTGCAACGTCCTGACTCTGCCGCGGCTCGTAACCGGTGAAATACCATCGGCCGTCGCTGCCGAGCTGGAAGCTGACTTTTTCATAGACGACACGACCATTTGCCAGCCATGTCGCATAGTCGACGTTCGCGTAGAGGCCGTCCGGCACGGCCTGATCATGCGAATAGGTCAGGCGGGTCACCGATGCCCATCCCCGGTGATCGACCGCGCCCAGCGCGTTGCGCGATTGCGAGAGGCCGCGCTCGAATGCATCGGCGGCGTACTTCGCGCGAACGAAAGGCGCGGTCTGCTGCCAGACCGTCGCATACTGGCCCGCATCGATTTGCTGAAGCACGCGCTGCGCGTCGCCGAGCAGTTCGTCCGCGGACGCGCCTGCCTGCGCACCATGCGCCAGCATCGACACCCCCGCGAGCACGCATACCGCGGCCACCCTGTATCTCCCGGCGATACCCTTCATTGAACCTTCCCTGATGTGTCCGATCGATCGACGCCGTCCGCGATCTTAGCAGGTGCAAATCGTTCGCACTGCTGATCGTTCCACCGCGTCCGATTCACTCGCCCGTGATCGTCGAATACGATCTGATATTCGCATGTAAGCGTCTTGTCTTCCGTGCGGAAATGGAACAGGTAGTTCCACACACGCACATGAAAGACGCTTTCATGAAAATGCGGCGCACCGATCAACGGATAGACCTGCCCTTTCGTCATGCCGGGCTCGACCATGCGCAGGTTATCGACGTTGGGAAACGTGCCATCGGGCCACGTGGCCACACTGTGCTCGGGAAACGAGGTGTCGGTCGACGGGCCCACGCAGGCGGCGAGACCGATCAGGCACGAGAGCGCGCCGACTGTTGCCGTAACGGATCGAATATTCATTTTCTTGGCGTCCCTATGAATTCATGTTGCGGCGAACGGGGGACGGGCCAGAACGCGGGCAACGCCGCACCCATCCCCTCGCCCCCCATCGAGCCAGACTCATCACCATTGATATCCGGCGCCGACCACGGCGCCATAGCTGCCACGCGTATTCGTCGACACGGCCGCCTTGTAAACCCAATGGTCGTTCTCGGAAATCGTGGAAATGCCCAGCGCCTGACCCGACTGCCCGCGATAGACGCTGCCCGCGATTGCGACCATGCTCCGGCCCGGACCCGTCGGTTGCGGCAGACCGGCGACCGCCATCGCCGTGGCCGTCCCCCCGTCGGCATCGCGCCGATAGGAGTCGAGATTGTTGCGAATCCCGGCGATCTGATTGTCGGTGTAGGCGTTGGCCTGCGACATCGCATTGTTCAGCTGCTGTACGTTGACCGCGTCGGTGGCCGCTGTACCGGCCGCTACGTTGATGATCTGTCGCGACGACGTGCTCGATCCCACGGCCACCACGTTCGTACGCCCGCCATCGTTACTGCCCGAACCGATCGCGGTCGATCCGTTGCCCGTCGCGCTGGCGCCGACGCCGACAGCCGTGGTGCCGTTACCCGTTGCCGACGAGTTATTGCCCACGGCCGTGCTGCTCGAGCCCGAGGCTACCGCGCCCGACCCTCCCGCCGAAGAATTCGACCCGGTCGACGCCGGCGGCGTCGTGCCGCCGCCGGAACCGCCCGGCGTCGACGAGAAGTTGCCGCTGTTGGTGATCAGCGTGGTCAACTGCTGCTGAACCGCCTCCAACTGCGAGACATTGACCGCATCGGTGCCGAGGCGGCCCGCGGCGAGGCCGGTGATCTGGCGGCCGCCGACGTTCACCTCGCCCACCGAGGATTGCGGCGTGCTCAACCCATAGGCGATGTAACTGCTCAACGCGCCGACCGTCGTCACCGAACCGGCACCCAAGGCCACGCTATTGGCGAACGATGCGCTCGAGCCGGAGCCCAACGCGAGGGCATCGACGGCGCTGCTCGTCGCACCCGAGCCGATAGCCACGCCGCCCGCGAAGCCGGCATTCGAGTGCGCGCCTTGTGCGATGGACTGAGCGCCGTTCGCTGTCGAACCGCTGCCGAGCGCGATGGCATCGGCCTGTCCCGAGGTCGAGGCTTCGCCAATTGCCACGCCGCCAGGAGCGTTCTGTCCCACGATTGCCCCGTTGCCCATGCCGACGCCGTTATCGCCATTGACGACTGTCGTCGGCCCGACGGCGACCGAGTCCGTTCCGATCGCGAGCGAGTCGGTCGCCGACGAGTTCGCGTGGAAATATTTCGTCGCCGAGACCGAGAACGCCTGCAGCGCGCCGGAGAGCTGTCGGACCGTCACCGCATCGTTCTGTCCCGTGCCGTCCGCCACATTCGTCAACTGCCGGTAAGTCTGGCTACCGGCCGCCGCATTACCGAATGAGACCGCCCCGAGCAGCACTGCGTCTTGCGTGTTGAAAGGGATGGCATGGCTGCCGGCCGCGATCGATCCCTGTGACGAGCTCACCGGCCGATCGGAAACCGAGCCCGAGCCGATCGCGACACCGCCCGCCACCGAAACGGTCGACTGTGCGCCGAGCGCCATTGCGTTGGCGGCCTGCGCCTGCGCGCCGTTTGCCGCGGCGAGACTGTCCGAGCCGCTTGCCACTGCGAGCGGGCCGATCGCGACGCTGTCGGTGCCCACGGCCTGACTGTCGGCCGCGGTCGAATTGGCGTGGAAGTACTTGATGCCCGCGCCATTCTGAATGTTGTTGACCGTCGTCGCGAGCGTGGTGACGTTCTGATTCGTCGTAAAGAGTTGCGAACCGTTGACCGCGTCGGTGCTCGTCGGGCTCAGCGCGCCGGGCGCAACGTTCGTGATCACGTTGGGACCGCTTCCACCGTGATCCGCACTATAGGCACCGGTTCCGCCATTGGCCGTCGGGTCCCACTGCAGCGAATTGCTTTGCGCTTGAGCGACTTGCGATTCGACCGATTGCAACTGGCTGACGTTGACGGCGTCGGTCGAGGCCGAGCCTGCCGCGACGTTCGTGATGCGCCGCTCATTGCCTGCGGAGCCAACGGAAACTTCGCCGACCGGCGCGGTGCCCGCCAATACGCCCGTACCCGGGTTGTATGCCGCAAGGCCGAGATTCGCCGTCGTCGTCGAGTTGGCACCGAGCGCCACGGAATTCGCGGCCGTCGCTTGTGCATTGCTGCCCAGCGCAACCGCACCCGTATTGCTTGCGCTCGCCCCCGAACCTAGCGCGACGCCGCTTGCGCCCGATGCCGTTGCGTTGGGGCCGGCCGCTATCGCATCGGTTCCCGTCGCACCGTTGTTCGTGAAATTGCCTTGCTGCGTGCCGCCATCGTTGACGCTGTAGTAATGCGTCGCGCTCGCGGCCACGACCGAGTTCAGTTGAGAGACGTTGACCGCGTCCGTCGCGGCAGTGCCTGCGGCGACATTATGTATTTGCGTGGCCGCGCCGCCGGGATCCAGCGTCAAACTCGTGTAGTTGACCGTGCCGCCGCTCACATCGTATTTGACGGCTTGGTTATTGAGCGTCGTGAACGAGGACGACAAGCCGGTCAGCGTCGTCGAAAGGTTGCCGATCGCCTGGTTAGTTGCAAAGAGTTGCGATCCGTTGATCGCATCCAGGCTCGAACTGGTGATCTGCCCAGCCGCGACATTGGTGACTTGCCGCGGCGCGGCGCTCGTCCCGACGCTGACGACGCTCGTGGGGTTGCCGCCCGCAAAAGTCACTGAATTGCCGGCGATGGTCCCGGTCGGGGTCGGGTTCGGGGCGGCCGTGGTGGAACCGGCGCCCAGTGCTACATCGTTGCTGTTGGTGGCAACGGCGCCCGAGCCCAGCGCGACGCCGTTGGTATTGCTGGCGAGCGCGCTCGACCCGAGGGCGATGCCGCCGGCGCCCAAAGCACTTGAAGTATTGCCAAGAGCAACCGAGCCTTGCCCCTGGGCGTTGTTGCTGTTGCCGATGGCTACGGCGCCGTTTCCATTTGCCGTATTGTTCGCACCGACCTGCACGGCGCCCGTGCCAATCGCCGAGCCCGGATCGCCGATGGCGACCGCGCCATTACCGCTCGCCGTCTGCGCTTCACCGAGCGCGATGGCGCCCGTTCCGCTCGTCACGCGCGAGTTGTGTCCGCCGGCGATGGAACCGGTGCCCGCGACAGCCGCAACTGTGGTGCTATCGCCGAAAGCGACCGTCGAGGCCCCCAGCGCCTGTGTACTGTTGCCGATCGCCATGGCGTTGACGGCCGATGCCGTGGCTACCGAACCGATCGCGATCGCATTGCTGCTGCCCGTGCCGGCCACGACCGCTCCCTGACCCATCGCGATCGAGGCAGTGCCCTGCGTCACCGACTGGTAGCCGAGCGAAATTGCGTTTGTGCCGCTGGCGTTGGATCCCGCCCCCAACGCCACGGCATTCTGCGCCGTCGCGACAGCCAGCGTTCCCGCGGCCAGTGACGAAAGACCGGAAGACGTGACATCGGTGCCGAGCGCAACCGCCCCGTCCGCCGTTGCGCCCGTGCCGGCGATGCTGCGCGCACCCAGATACACGGAATTGAGGCCGGTGGAGATGGACTGAAAGCCCACGGCAATGGCATGCACCCCGGAGCTCGTCGCGATGTAACCCATCGCGATAGCGGCAGATCCGCCGCCCTTCGTCTGGAAGCCGAGGGCGGTACTGAAGTCGCCGGTAGCGGCCACGTCAGTGCCAATGGCAATCGACGACGTGCCTGTCGAACCGGTACCCGGTGCGGTGCGCGCACCCAAGTAGACGGCATTGATACCGGTGGCGGAGGCTCCCGCGCCAACGGCTACGCCGTTGATTTGCGAACCGGCTGCTCCGGCGCCTAATGCCACCACACCCGACGCGGCAGCGGTAGACTTTGCACCCATTGCAACGCTGTTGTCTCCCGTTGCGCTACTCAATGCCCCGACCGCCGTGGACATATTGCCACTTGAAACGGAGTCCACGCCCATGCCAATGGCGCTGGTTCCGTTAGCTTTGACATCCGTACCGATGGCGATCGCCGACTCCGCGGTTGCGCCTGTACCGGCGGCACTGCGCGCACCCAGGTAAATCGCGTTGGTAGCAGTGGCGATGGCTTGAAAGCCGACCGCCGTGGGATTGATTCCTGTAGCGTTGGCGCCATAACCTACCGCAGTGGCTCCGCCTCCAGAAGCTATGGACGCCGAACCCATGCACGAAGCGGAGCCACTGAAATTGTAGGGAGACGCGGAGCAGCTCACTTGAGCCTGCGCTTGCGCAGCCCATCCACCTAAGCCTGTCAAAAGCAGCGCGACCAGTACCCGTAGATGCGAACGGTGCTGGATAGGAGCGTCGCGCTCACCGCGACGATCGCTGCCGCCGTCGCATAGGGCCGCCCCGGCTCCCGTCTTCCCCTTGCCGCACGACTTGTCCAACTCCGATGCAGCGACCCAGGCGCCCAGCGCCTCGTTCCAAATCGTCTTATATGACTTGTTCATTTTTGTTCCGCCATGCGGCCGTCATTAGATGGGAAATAAGAACAAAAAGCTCTATCTAGCGTTAAAACAACGCGCTTCGCGAACTATTTCGTGCCACGCCATGGGTTCATGACAGCTTTGTGTCGAAGGAGCCATCGGATAGACACGCGCCGACAAATACCGCCACTTAGTTAGGACACCTAATTACTCGACTGACGCTTAGCCCGTGAGAGGGAACGTACATGCGCCGGCCAGTAATTGCGATTCGAGAGTCGGGGATTTTAGTTAAAGAAATTCCCTTCCTCACCACGCGAGGAATATGATGCAATATGAAAAAAGGTCGCCTACCTCGGATCGATCAGCATCCGGAGGGTCGAGGAACGAACGTCAAGAAATAGGATTTAAGGCGGAGCGTCGCGTTGCGGAGCTAGCAACCCAATGCCGCACGAAGAAATGAGGACGCCATCGACACTTGCACCGCGTCGAGGCAAACGTTTGCACCACCCGTTGTTATCCACCATGCCCATTTGCATTCCTGCCCAAGGAAAGTGCAGCCCGTATTGTTCTCGTTTTCGACATGGGGATGGTCTCCTATGTCGCTGGCCATTGTTATTTTTGGGGTGCTATTGATTCATAGCACCATACGTCATCTGTTCGGCATTCTGTCGGAACAACTCGATGTTCGCAATAGTCTGTCTAAAGTTTTGAGCCCGCTTGGCGAAAAAATGACAATTATTGACAATCGCCGGTTTCGCTGGCAGGAGCGCTAAACTTTCAGTGTGTGGATGAAGGGGTCAGCTCTAGCGCGTGCAATCGGCGCGCTCTCGCGCAGGCTCGCCGGCAGTATTGCGTGTGCTATCTTATGGCCGCGCCGCTGCCGGCGTTCGTCCAATTCTCGTTCGACGGTTTGCGCGCGAGCGTGCGCCGTTCGTTCAGCACCGCCACAGTCAGGCACCGCACGCAGGGGCCAAAGCCGACATGACAGATGCATCGTGCCCCCCTCCCCCTTCGCGAGCCACGCTAGCGCTGGGCGTCGGCTGCCGGCGCGGCGTCACCGTCGAACAGATCGAATCCGCTGTGGCGGCCGCACTAAGCGGGCTGCGCCTGGACAACGTTAAGCGCATTGCCACGATCGCATCGAAAGCCAGCGAGCCTGCGCTGCTGGCGTTCGCGACTCGGCATGGCATTGCCCTCATTACGTTTTCGATCGAAGCGATCGAGCGCTTCCTCGACGAGCACGACGGGCTCGATCGCTCGCCGCTCGTTCATGCGCACGCCGGCACCCGCGGCGTATGCGAGCCGTGCGCGCTCCTCGCAGTTCCGGGCGGACGTCTCGTTGCGGCAAAGCAGGCGTACGGCGACGTCACTGTCGCCATTGCAGCGGCGCCCGAATGACATCACTCAGAGACATTCATATGAAGACCGATACCGATTCGCATCAACGCATGACGCAACGCCGTCGCGAAGGCCACGAGAAAAAGCAAGCCGCCGCCACCCACGAAAAAGGGCTCTTGATCGTCCATACCGGCAACGGCAAGGGCAAGAGCACGGCCGCATTCGGTATGGCGGTGCGTATGCTCGGACACGCCGAGCGAATCGGCGTCGTCCAGTTCATCAAGGGCGCCCTTCATACTTCCGAACGCGATTTCCTTGGCAGCCATCCGCAATGCGACTTCGTCACCATGGGCGACGGCTACACCTGGAACACACAAAACCGCGACGCCGATATGGCGACCGCTCGCAAGGGTTGGGACGAGGCGGTCCGCATGATTCGAAGTGGCGAATATCGAATGGTCATACTCGACGAACTCAACACTGTCCTCAAGTATGACTATCTGCCGTTGGAGGAGGTCCTGGGCGTACTGCAAGCGCGAGAGCCGATGCTGCATGTGGTCGTGACCGGCCGCCACGCACCCGATGCACTGATCGAGGCTGCCGATCTCGTCACGGAGATGCGCCTCGTCAAACATCCGTATCGCGAACAAGGCGTGAAGGCGCAACGCGGCGTGGAGTTCTGACGATGCCTGCATGCCCCGCCCTGTTCATCAGCGCACCGGCGTCCGGCCAAGGCAAGACCACGATGACCGCGGGGCTTGCGCGAATGCACCGCCGGCAGGGGCGGCGCGTGACGGTCTTCAAAGCCGGACCCGATTTCCTCGACCCGATGATTCTCGCGCGTGCAAGCGGAGCCCCGGTGTTTTCGCTCGATCTGTGGATGGTCGGCGAGCGCGAGTGCCGCCGCCTGCTTGCCGAGGCGGCCGAACACTCGGATCTGCTGCTGATCGAAGGCGTGATGGGCCTTTTCGATGGCACGCCGAGCAGCGCAGACCTCGCCGCGAAGTTCGGCGTGCCCGTCGTCGCCGTCATCTCGGCCAAAGCCATGGCACAGACGTTCGGAGCGGTCGCGTTCGGCCTCGCCCGCTATCGCCCGGACGTCCCGTTTTTTGGCGTGCTCGCCAATCATGTCGGCTCCGCGCGTCACGCCGCGATGCTCGAAGAGGCTCTGCCGCGCGACCTTCGCTGGCTCGGCTACGTGGCGCCTTCCGAGGAGATCGGCTTGCCGTCCAGACACCTCGGACTGCATCAAGCCGACGAAATCGCAGGCATCGAGACACGCATCGAGAGAGCGGCGGACGCGTTATCGCAGACGGCGCTGGCCGAACTGCCGCCACCCGTCGAATTTCAGGCCGAAGCAGCCTATGTCCCGCCTGCCTTGCTGGCCGGCTTGCACATTGCGATCGCGCGGGACGCCGCCTTTTCATTTATCTATCCGGCGAACGTTGCGCTCATCGCCGCGCTCGGTGCCCGTGTGAGCTACTTCTCCCCGCTGGCCGACGAGCCTGTCCCGCCGGGGGTCGATGCGCTGTATCTTCCGGGAGGCTACCCCGAGCTCCATGCTGCCAAGCTCGCGACGAACGCCGAAACAGCCCATTCGATCCGAGCGCATGTAACCGCACAAAAGCCGCTGGTTGCCGAATGCGGCGGCATGCTTTATCTGGTGGAAAGTCTGACGGACACCGCAGGCACCCGCCATCCGATGCTGGGCCTTCTCCCCGGACATGCAACGATGCAAACGCGACTCGCGGCGCTGGGCATGGAGCAGATCGCGACGCCGCATGGCACCACGACAGGCCATACGTTCCATTATTCGCACCTCGATACGCCGCTCCTACCCATTGCACACAGTCGACGAGCGTCGTCCGACGAACCGGGCGAACGGATATTCGCTCACGGCCTGATTTTTGCGACCTACATGCACGGCTACTGGCCCTCGAACCCCGAGTGGGTGGCGGCGCTTTTTCGCGGCCAATGGAGCGTATTCTGAGCGGCAGTAGGTGTCGGGCCGCGCCAGTGCCAATGCAAGGGCAGGAGGGAAGGCGAAATGAGCGATGCGCAAGATGCAGCATACGACTTACAGCGGTTCGTCGATGCGCAGGCACCTGTCTACGAGCAGGTCAGCACTGAGCTGCGCTCTGGCCGCAAACGCACGCACTGGATGTGGTTCGTGTTTCCGCAGATCGCCGGATTGGGTAAGAGCGCCATGGCGCAGCGCTTCGCGATTGCGTCGCTCGATGAAGCTCGCGCATATGTGAACCATCCCCTGCTCGGCCCTCGGCTCAAAGAATGCACGCGATGGGTCAACGAAACAGAGGGCCGCTCGATCGACCAGATCTTCGGCGACCCCGACGACGTCAAATTCCGGTCGTCGATGACACTCTTCGCACACGCCACGCCAGACAACGCCGAATTCCTGCAAGCGTTGTCGAAGTATTTCGGCGGCGAATTCGACCCACTCACGCTCGAACGCCTGGGCCTTGCCCGTCAAGGATGACCCGCGTCGCGATGCAGATCCAGTAGCGGCCGCCTTTTATTTTTCCTAAAGTGTAGTTCTCAACTAGATTTAAACCCGATGCGGCCTCGCCGAGCGAATCGCGGTGCGCGCCCGGCGGGGCGAAACGTTTTGTCAGGAGCGATTTTCGATGAGACTCACGATTCTGATCAACGGTCCCGACCCCACCGTCAATCACGACTATGCGGTGCTGTGGCTCGACACCAAGGAGCACGTCTGGTCGAGAGAGTCGCATGACGGGATCGACTTGCCCGCCTGGGGGGATATGCGTGACGAGGACGGCGTCACGAAACTCTGTGCGCCTCAGACCTCGACGCCTGTTTGCACGCTGAGCGGACTTCACGTGGACCGCGACGAGCGCGTAGCGGCGGCGCAAGGCGCTGCGCAATGGCTCTGCGCAACAAAACCCGCGTCCACCGGGGGCTTATGGCGGCTACAGGCCGTCGAAAAGCGGTCCGTGCTTCCCGAGAACAGCGTCTTCCCGAATTGACGCCACGCAACACGGACTGAAAAAACTCGCCGCACGGCGAGTTTTTTTCACTTCCTGACGAGCGGTTCGCCGATCCGCCTTTGCGATCGCGGTGTGCCGCGACGTTATGCGCATAAACTTTTTAAATTTCTATTAAAAGTTCGCGCTATTGCGACGACACCCAGCGAAACGTCAGATTGATGCGCTCGCCCTGCGCGGTTGGCGCCTTCGGAACGCGATGCCGCCACTGAGCCTGCGTGCTGCCGCGCATCACGAGAAGGCTGCCGCTCGTCAATTCGAAGGTTCGGACGACGCCCGTCTGGTTGTGCCGCAAATCGAAGCGGCGAGTCGCCCCTAAGCTCACCGATGCGATCACCGGCGTGGCGCCTAGTTCGGGTTCCCGATCGGCATGCCATCCCATACTGTCATTGCCGCTGCGGTAACGATTCAACAGTACGCTGTTGAATCGCGCGCCTGTCGTCTCCTCAGCCAGGTCCTTGAGCATCCGCACGGTCGAGGACCAGGGCAGCGGGTCGTTCCGGATCCCCGAATAGACATAGACCGCACCCGGCTCCCCCTGCCATGCGGTCAGCCGGGGCAATGGCTTTACGCCTCCAGGTGTGCCGATCGAGTCCTGTTTCCAGATGACCTCTTCCCTCAAGCTTTCGAGCATGTCTACTGCGGTGGCCGCAGAAAGCCAATCCGGATACCAGTCGACTTCCGGCTCGGGCAACTCGGCCACCCCGGGAAGCATTGGTTGATGCAGACGATTCAAAAGGTCCTCGCTTCAAACGATTTCCGGGCGCGGCGCCGACCGGTATGGCTTGTCGTTTTCCCACGCTAAGGGCGGACCGAGGCTTCGTCAATATCGGTTCATTCGCGTATGCAACGGCGAGGCGGGGCGCCGGCAAAGCGCCGCGCTCACGCGGTCCGCCGACCGCGGTTATGATTGCTCGCTACACCCCTACCCAACCCTTCCGACTTTTCTTTCGATCATGACAGTGTCCAACGAAGCCCTCGACCAGATGTTCCGTACCGCCCGCACCCATAGCGCCTGGCTGCCGAAGCCGGTGGACGACGCGCTCCTGAAACAGATCGTCGACTTGACGGTTCTGGGCCCCACGTCCTTCAATTCGAGCCCCGCCCGCTTCGTGTTCGTCAAGAGTCCCGAAGCGAAGGAAAAGCTTCGGCCCGCGCTGTCCGAGGCGAACATCGAAAAAACGATGGCGGCTCCGGTGACGGTCATCGCAGCAATGGATATGGCATTTTACGAACACCTGCCGAAGCTTTATCCACATTCCGACGTGCGCGGCTGGTTCGACGGTAACGACGGCATGATCCACTCGACGGCATTTCGCAACGCATCTCTCCAGGGCGCCTACTTGATCATTGCGGCGCGGGCGCTCGGTCTCGATGCCGGGCCGATGTCCGGCTTCCAGCCAGCCAAGGTCGATGAAGCGTTCTTTGCCGGCACGACGATCAAATCGAATTTCCTGATCAATCTGGGCTATGGCGACCACAGCAAGCTGCGCGCGCGCCTTCCGCGCCTCGCCTTCGACGAAATAGCGCGAATCGCCTGAGGCTGCCTGAATACCCGGCGCCGGGTGCGCCGGGGACAGCTTTCACCAACCGGCTCATGCCACAGCGGTGTATTACGGCGCAATCAGCACCGCGAGATAGAAGACGATCGCGCCGATCAACGCTCCGACGAAGCAAAAGCGCTCGCTTTCGGCATCCGTTCCGGAGCGCAGCCAAGCCCCGGCGACTCCGAAAAGCCCCGCAATCCCCAGGGCCACGAATACCATCGCCACATCGAACACGGTCGTGCGCGCGATTTCGAGCAAATCGATGCGGCGCACAAGGTAATACACGCCTAACGCCATCAGGGAGAGCACCACGAGCGGCAGCATGACATGGCTGCCTTCGTACCCGATGTGATGCCGCTGGCTCGAGTGTAGATGAAGCCATTTCATCGTCTTCATCAGTCTCCTCCCCTGTCGGTAGCGCCCGATGGCGCAGGGCTCGAATCATGAAGTCATTGCATTAGATCGATTAGGAGAACAAACGATCCCGCCAAGTGCGCGATGTGCAACGCACAGCTTCGAAACCGGCTGAAGGCGTTCGATCGGCGCCGAGCAGATAATCCGGCACGTCGGTAGAATGCGCAGCATTCCTGCGGAGGTTGCCCTTTCCATGCGCCGTTCCAGTTTTCTGATTCGAGTAATCGGTATCGGCGTCCTGCTGCATATCTACGTTGGTTCCAGACTCATTCCCGAGTGGCCGTTCGGCACGCCTGTAAAGGCTGCTGCGGTCGTCTGGCTCGTCTTGTCCTGCCTTCTGATACCTCTGGGCGTACTGGCGCGATATTTCGTGAAGCGCCAGCCGCTCGCCGATCGCCTGGCCTGGATCGGACTGCTCGTAATGGGATTTTTTTCCTCGCTGCTTGTCATCACGTTTGCGCGCGATTTGTCGATTGCATCTCTGCTGACGATCGATTCGCTGCTGCCGCGCACCGTCTCGCTCGATCGATGGCGCGTCGATTCGGCAGTGGGCGTGCCTCTGCTGGCAATGATCTCGACGGCGATCGGGTTCATCAATGCGCGACGCAGGGCAAAGGTAGCGAACGTCGATATACCGATCGCCGACTTGCCGCCCGAGTTGGATGGGTTAACCATCGTTCAGATCAGCGATATACATGTTGGCCCGACGATCAAACAATCGTACGTCGACGCTATCGTCACCGAAGTGAACCGGCTGCAAGCCGATGTCATCGCTGTAACGGGAGATGTTGTCGATGGCAGCGTGGTGCAGCTCAGCGAACATACGCGGCCACTCGGCCGTTTAAAGGCCCGGCATGGCGCTTTTCTGGTAACTGGCAACCACGAATATTATTCGGGTGCCGACGAGTGGATCGCCGAGTTCCGACGGCTGGGTCTACGCGTACTGATGAACGAGCATGTTGTGGTCGAGCACAACGGTGCGTCGTTTGTCATGGCAGGCGTCACTGACTACTCGGCCGGCAATTTCAACGACTCGCATCGCAGCGATCCTGCCGGAGCAGTCAGGCACGCGCCCGATGAAGCACGTGTCCGCATACTGCTCGCACACCAGCCGCGGACTGCACTCGCAGCTGTCGAGGCGGGCTATACGTTGCAGCTTTCCGGCCATACCCATGGAGGACAGTTTTTCCCGTGGAACTTCTTCGTCCGATTGCAGCAGCCTTTTACGGCCGGTTTGGCACGAATCGACGATTTATGGATTTACACGAGCCGGGGCACGGGATATTGGGGCCCACCGAAGCGTCTGGGTGCGCCGTCCGAGATCACGCGCATCCGGTTGGTGGCAGCACAGCCGGCATAGCGAGGAGTACTACCCGTTCGAAGCCAGCCAGAAAACTGCGTAAGTCCTCGTTCTCGCGCCAGCGTGGCAGTTCCAGTCCTGGAAAACGGTTAGGGAGACGATACTTCTTTGCGTGCCGGCTTCCCAGGCGTTTTAACGGCTTCCCTCAACATCTCGCACTGGCGCGTTTCAGCGAAGCGATCCGCTCATCGATCCACGCCCCGACGGTAGCTGACCTGCCCGTCGTCCTGAATCTCTGCCGAGAGGTATTGCGAATATTTGGTATATTCCCCAGCGGAGGGCGGGCCTGATCCATAGGGCACGTCCATACCCTGCAGCATGGCTTCCATGGCTTCCCGCTGTTGCTTGCCAGCTTGCGAAGTGCTGTCGCCACCGGTCACATACGCATTGACCTCGTAGCCTTCCGAACGCAATGAATTGATCTTCCGGGCGACGTCCAACCCTGGCTTACGCACACCGGGCAGCAAATGGAACACGGAGGCCGAAGAGGAGATGACACTCCCATCAGAGCCCCGGCGTACCCCTCCGACGGCAACGCCGGTGCACAGATCCAGCCCGGTTGTCCTCAGCGATTGACCGCGCCCGGTGATGGTTTGCGATTCAACACCCTGGGAGGAGAAGTCGACCCGATTGGAAGACGACGACGCGCGTTGGCTTGTCGTCGGCACTGGCCGCGAACGCCCGGTGTGTCGGCCCAACTCTTCATAGTGCGAGCCCAACCCGAGGCTCTCCCCCGAAGCACGCGACGTGCGGCGGCTCGTGGCCGAATAGCTCGACCCACCCGAGCTGGCAGATGCCGCGCTGATGTCGCTGAGCAACGAAGCAGCCGATGCCATCGATGCCGTATCGCGGGGCGTCACCGTACGGTTCGACGGCGCCGCCGCGCTGCTGCGGCCGCTCTGGCGCGAGGGCGACCCGAGTGCCCATGACGACAGATTGTCGATGAGGCTCGAAATGCCGCTGCGCCGGCTTCGTGTCGATCGTTCCTCGCTCGGGGATGTCGCCGGCGCGCTCGGCGTGTCATCTTCCGCCATATAGGAGCCACTGGGCTTCCGGCATAAAGGAGCCGGGACGTTTTCGGCATAAAGGAGCCACTGCGTTTCCGGCATATAGGAGCCAGTCGATTTCCGGCATATAGGA